>PDWJ01000953.1_pt1 | contig 74863 bp, 68 predicted proteins | sample 1430881 | NCBI WGS metagenome assembly PDWJ01 (sample SAMN01162460, study PRJNA174530) | Oral metagenome, whole genome shotgun sequencing project. | biome: Marine environment; feature: Marine mammal; material: Swab sample of the gingival sulcus; isolation source: swab sample of gingival sulcus...
TCTATTACTGAAGTAATGGTAATGGTTACCGTTTCCGTCTTACATAAAGCTGGAGTTGTACCATTTACACATACTTCGTATTCTACAGGATAAGTTCCTGCTGGCACTGCTCCTGTTACATTCACTTCTCCTGTTGCAGGATCTAATGTAATACCTGCTGGCCAAGTTCCTGACTGAGACACAGCTACCTCTCCTGGGTTAGTCCCTATTACTGGAGTATTTCCATCTAAAGTATCATTCCCCAAGATATTTGGAACCGTAAATGGCGTTCCAAATGTTCCTGAATCTGCATCTGGATTTAAATCTAATTCATAACAAACAGCATCTTTTTGTGACGCATCTTGTGATGTTCCTACTGCTTGACCTGTTGCTCCTGCTTGTGTTGGAACTCCATTCGCATCTACAGCTCCACTTAAAGAACCTCCTGCAGCAAGATTAGCATCAGTAAATGCTCCTGCTCCTTCTACCGCATCTGGACATCCATCATTATCAGAATCTAAATCTAAATAATCTGGTGTACCATCTCCGTCGGTGCCAATCCTGTCACATCAATCTTTCCTGATACGGTTACTCCTCCTGAACCTACTAATGTTACTTTAAGTTTATTAACGATTTGATTTCCTTCTCCAGTAGGAGTACCATTATACCAATAGAAACTCATAGTACTGTTTAATGAAGAACTCAAGTTTAAGTTCATATCATCAGGACTAAAAAATGTAACCGTTCCAACATCCGAAGACTCATCACTAGCTACTATAAAGTTTCCTGAAGGAGCAGCAGGCACATTACTAATAGGACATCCAGCAGCTGTATTCGTTTCTGTTGAATGGTTTAGTTCATTTCCTGTGTTTCCTTTAGTCCACCCTTCTTTTCCAGATTCAAAATTAATCTCGAAAGGAGTACATGAACCTTCATCGCTGTCTAAAATACCATCATTATCATTGTCTAAATCACACTTATCACCTACACCATCACCATCGACATCGGTAAACAAAGTACTACCAGCATTACAAGGGTCGCACTGCTGTAGAACCTGTTCCTACGGTTACCGTTCCTCCTGCATTGACAACATTATTATAAGTGAAGTTTCCTCCTCCTTCTATCGCATCTAAACATCCATCGTTATCTGAATCTAAATCTAAATGATCTGGGATGCTGTCGCCATCGGTGTCTCCACAAGGTGCTGATATTCCAACAAAGTAGTTGTCTCCTGCAGCATTTGGGAAAGTAAGTGAAAATTCAGTTTCGCCAGCAGGCAGTATCGCTGAAAATCCTCCATCATTTAGAATGTTTGGATCATTAATCAATGTAAACACATTTGTACCTACTCCTGTTCCATTTACCAATGTCTCAATCGTTACATTTGGTGAAAATTCTACAACACTTGTATCAAGTGATGTTATATGTAAATACAAATCTGATGTTGTTGGAGCATCAAAAGTAAAGGTGTAAGTTACTCCTGCCGCTGAATTAACTAAACTCATAATTGGCTTACCTTCTATATTAGCTCCATTGATATTTAAACCTGCCGTACCTGGATAATTTGCATGAACGCTAGTTGCTGTTGTTTTTTGAGGATCTCTTTTATCAGAGTTATTAGTAACAGTTACGGTCATTCCATTAACAACACCTGTAACCGTAGCATCTCCAGCTGTGCTAGGGGAACCTGGGGCAGGGTAACTTGGGGTAGGGTCTACTACTGTCCAATTCATCCAAGGAGCGTTACATTCATCGCTGTCTAAAATACCATCATTATCATCATCTAAGTCATCGATATCATTTACTCCATCACAATCGGAATCTCCAGCAATAACGATATCAAATTCATAGCTACAATTCGGTGCATTATTGCTTATTTCTAAATGATAAGACCCCTCGCCTAAAGTAAGAGTTGTGCTCGTAGTAGTACCTGTATAAGTGTTTTCCGATGTTCCTGTTTGGGTAATTGTCCAACCTGTTTGGGGTAGATTTGTAATTTGAATATCTGTAGTCGTATTAACACAATCTACTCCTGCTTGTAATGGTGCTACTTCTGGCACCATAAATTCAATCTTATAATCCTCTACTTCTCCACTGGTTGCTAAGTCTGAAGCGCCTAATATTTGGTCATAAGATACTCTAAAACGCATTATACGAGTATCGCCAACCTGAGGTTGGAATCCCGTACCAAAATGCCCTTGGAAGTCAATATATTTATAACCATCAAAACCTGGAAGAATTGGTTCTGTGATTTTTTCATTGGAATCAAAGGTTCCATTATCGTTGGCATCTATCCAAACATGTAAATATCCTGTTTTAGTATCATGATCATTATGTACTTTTACAGGACCTTGACAATCTTTAAACCACTTAGCTCCTGGTATTCCGTCTTCGTCATTAGGTGTTCCATCATTATCATCTCCATCTGCATTAGCACTATGAAGAGCATTATCTTCTGAATCTACATATTTACCAATACCAAGAATGGGTTCGTCTAAAGCTACCAAGTCTTGTGAATTAGGCTGAGCGTCCCAAACCTTTTGGGTTGTCATCAACGAACCACCAAGAGATGGTAAAGTATAGTGTCTTGCGCCTTGGCTTACATCATAAGAAGCTGGAGCATCTCCGAAATCTAATAAATCTATCAAGCCTAAGGCAATGGTTTGTTTTCCTCCTCCTTTGACATTCACTCTTAATTTATTAACATGGGTTGCAGCAAACATTACATCCCCTTTACCGTCTCCCTGATTACTATGATTGATAGCTTGTAATTTAGCTCCCATAGTCGTATTTGTCGTAGGTGTAGTTCCTACAGAAGGCGTTACTGTAACATGAAATTCGCCATTAGGATCGTAAGTATACGTTTCCACTGGCTGTATAACAGCGTCAGGTTGTATTTGTCCGTTTGAATCAGGTAGGATTTCTAAAGAGTAATACTCATTACTACTTCCTAAACTTTCTGAGCCTGCAATAATAAAAGCAAAGTCGTTTACTGGAATTGCAGTCCCTGATAAGGAAGCGGTAATCTCCACATCAAAAGAAACTAAACCTCCACTTTGTGTATTGATTGCTATAACTTTATCATTATAGCCATTAGCTCCAGAACCTGTTCCCCAGTTATACGCTTTAGGGAAATTATTTTTATACCAACTATTGTAAATGTCAGCATAAGGATTTCCACTTACATTGGATAATTCTATTGTGTAAGTAATTCCTGAATTGGTTGCTGTGAAACTAATCGTTTTACCATCAGTGATAGGATTATACCTATTACCCCATTCCAACCAGTAAATATCGTCTTTATATTTACCAGTACCTCCCGTTGCTTTTGAAGCTTGTGCAGACGAAAGCGTCGTTGCACAAAACGGGATAATCATAAAAAGTGTTTTTAAAAATTTTCGCATAATTTTATTTAACTTATATATTAAATGTTTGATTTTTCCTAAAATTATTTTTAGTATTCAATTTTTTTAGTATTTAGACACTTTAGTTTGTTTATAAAATACTGAAAATCACCGCAAATTTAATTGTTTTTTTTTATATAAAATTGAAAATAGGGATTAAAATCCCAAGATAAGTCCATATTTTTTTTAGTTTATATTGTGTACTGTATTAATATTCGTTTGTTTGGATTAGGTATTGCTCGTTTATACTGTTGTTAATCATTGGTTTGTGTTTTTGGAGAATAGATGAATTAATATTAGTGCTTTATCCGATAGAGCTATTTTTTAGTGCCGTCAAATTGAATGGCATTCAATTGTTTGCTTTTTGTTGATACTCTGAAAAAAGAGGTTATTTTACCTTAAAACAGATTCCGTATAAAATTGTCATATTAAAATTAAATGCGTATTTTTGACAAAAATAAATTTGAATTAAAATGGCAAAAGCAGACGATAAACAAAAAGCCCTTTCATTGGTTTTAGAAAAGTTAGACAAAACCTATGGAAAGGGAACAGTAATGAAATTGGGCGATAGTGGAGTAGATGACTCTATTGAGGTCATTCCTTCAGGGTCTTTAGGATTGGATATAGCATTAGGTAATGGAGGTTATCCGAAAGGGAGAATTATAGAGATTTATGGACCTGAATCTTCTGGTAAAACCACCTTGACTTTACATGCTATTGCCGAAGCACAAAAACAAGGAGGAACTGCCGCTTTCATTGATGCGGAGCATGCTTTTGATAGATATTATGCAGATAAATTAGGAATTGATGTAGAAAATTTAATTATTTCTCAGCCCGATAATGGCGAACAAGCATTGGAGATTGCAGATAATTTAATCCGTTCTGGTGCAATAGATATTTTGGTAATCGACTCTGTGGCTGCACTTACACCGAAAGCCGAAATAGAAGGCGAAATGGGAGATTCTAAAATGGGTCTTCACGCAAGGTTGATGTCTCAGGCATTGAGGAAACTAACCGCTACTATTTCTAGAACCAATTGTACCGTTATCTTCATTAATCAGTTAAGAGAAAAAATCGGGGTGATGTTTGGAAACCCTGAGACAACAACGGGAGGAAATGCCCTTAAATTCTATGCGTCAGTTCGTTTGGATATTAGGAAATCTGGTTCACCGATTAAGAAAGGAGATGAAGCCATTGGAAGCAAGGTAAGAGTAAAAGTGGTAAAAAACAAAGTTGCTCCACCGTTTAAACAAGCCGAATTTGATATTATGTATGGTGAAGGAATTTCTAAAACAGGAGAAATTTTAGATGCTGCGGTAGATTATGGCATTGTCAAGAAAAGTGGCTCTTGGTTCAGTTACGGAGATACAAAATTAGGTCAGGGTAGAGATACTGTAAAAGATTTAATTAAAGACAATCCAGAACTTGCCGAAGAATTAGAAGACAAAGTAAAGGAAGCGATTGCGAATAAATAAAACAGATTTAGAAAAATAATGACAAACAAAAAGCCTATTTGTTGAAAATAGGCTTTTATTCTTATTCTGTTGATTGAATTTATTAATCCTCCTTTCCACCAAAGAACGAATCCACAAATTCCATTGCGTTAAAGACTTGTAAATCGGTCATTTTTTCACCAACACCAATATATTTCACAGGAATACTAAATTGGTCAGAAATCCCGATGACAACACCTCCCTTCGCTGTTCCATCCAATTTGGTAACCGCCAATGCACTCACTTCCGTAGCAGCGGTAAATTGTTTGGCTTGCTCAAAGGCATTTTGTCCTGTGGAGCCATCTAAAACCAATAAAACTTCGTGTGGAGCATCAGGGATTACCTTTTGCATCACTCGCTTAATTTTAGAAAGTTCGTTCATTAAATTCACCTTATTATGAAGTCGCCCTGCGGTATCAATAATAATCACATCGGCGTCTTGAGCGACACCACTTTGCACCGTATCGAAAGCTACAGATGCAGGATCAGAACCCATATTCTGTTTTACAATAGGAACGCCTACTCGTTCGCTCCAAATTACCAATTGATCAACAGCAGCAGCACGGAATGTATCCGCCGCACCTAAAACGACCTTTTTCCCTTGCGATTTAAACTGATGAGCCAGCTTACCGATTGTAGTTGTTTTTCCAACACCATTTACCCCAACCACCATTATCACGAAGGGTTTTTTAGTTTCGTCAATATTTCCTGATTGAGCGTGAGGGTTTTCTAATAATAAATCTGAGATTTCCTCTCTTAAAATTTTATTCAGTTCGCTCGTGCTCACGTATTTATCTCGTGCAACTCGCTCTTCTATTTTCTCAATAATTTTAATCGTTGTATTCGCTCCTACATCGGAAGCGATAAGCGTTTCTTCCAAATCGTCTAAAACTTCATCATCTACCTTGCTTTTACCAACGACTACTTTTGCCATTTTATCAAAAAAACCTTCTCGGGTTTTCTTCAGCCCTTCATCTAAAGTTTCTTTTTCTTTTTTATTGAATATTTTTTTAAACCAACTCATCGTTTTGAAAGATTACATATTAGATAGTTTGAGGATGAACCGATTAGATGGTTACCTCACTATCTTGTTATTATACTTATGAAAAGCAAATATAAACAAAAAAACTATCTCAAAAAGATAGTTTTTATATTTATTTACTGTAAAAATAAGGATTATTTTTTCAAATAATCGTTTACTTGATCAGCATTCATTACTTTTTCTTCAAAAACATACGCTCCTGTTTTTGGTGATTTTACCATTTTCACAACCTTAGTCATTTTCTTTGAACTAGATTGAAGTGATGCTACTACTTTCTTTGCCATCTTATATTGTTTTTAAGATTACTTAATTTCTTTATGTACAGTGTACTTTTTCAAAACAGGATTGTACTTTTTAAGCTCCAATCTTTCTGTTGTATTTTTCTTATTCTTGGTAGTAATATATCTAGACATTCCTGGCATACCACTATCCTTATGCTCTGTGCATTCAAGGATCACTTGAACTCTATTTCCTTTTTTTGCCATAGTTGTTTATTATTTAATAAATCCGTTTCTAATTCCTCTTTGTACTGCTTCTTCAATACCAATCTTGTTGATAATTCTCAATCCGTGAGCAGAAACTTTTAAGCTAATGTGTTTCTCTTGCTCTGGAAGGTAAAATTTCTTCTCCAATAAATTAATTTCAAAACGACGTTTTGTTTTATTATTGGCGTGAGAAACATTATTCCCCACCATTGCACGCTTTCCTGTTATTTGGCAAATTCTTGACATATCTCTATCTTCTACTTTTTAAATATTTGAGAGTGCAAAATAACGAATAAAAAAAATAATAGACAAGTTTTTCACAAAATAATTTTAAAATATTTTCATTTTTTTGATGCTAACATTCATTAAATCCGTTATTTGACGATTTTTTCTTTCACTTTTTTAGCAATCGGATAAAAAAGTAAAAATCCTAAAATTAAAATACATATCCTCGATAAAACATCCCCTGTTTTTGCATAAGGAGTAAGGATGTCATAGAGTTTTATTTTCGAAAAAAGAGCCGTTTTGTCGCCATAAAGCGTGTCTTCTATCACTTCTCCTTTTGCATTGATATGCGCCGAAATTCCCGTATTCGCAGAACGAGCAATTTCTCGCCTTGTTTCAATCGCTCTGAGGCTTGCATACGCCAATAACTGACGATGCCCTTCGGAAACACCCCACCAAGAATCATTGGTCATAATCGTTAAAAAGTTAGCCCCCTTTTTCACATATTCCGTAACAAATTCACCATAAATACTTTCATAACAAATAATGGGTGCAGGTTGTCCTTTATTATAAGGATTATCAAATGCTTTTCGCTCTTGATCAATCCCTAAAGATGCTGTTGTCCCACCAAAATCGAACATCGCATCGCCCAATATTGGTTTTAAGACATTGATATAAGGGAAAATCTCAACCCCTGGAACTAATTTCCCTTTATGGTAAGTTTCAATTTCGGGCTGAGTATTGATTTGCAATGCCGTATTATAACTTTCCACCCAAGTATTTGGCGAAACTAAATAGGCATTGTCTGTTTTTTCATTTTCATTAAAATAAAATCGGTGGGTAGATGCTCCTGTAAGGAAGTTAGATTCAGGATGGCGTTGAGTGAAGTTTTTAATCTTACGAATGATTTCGCTGTTTTTAAATCCTCTTTCTGATAACGAACCTCTCCCTGGAATGGCAGTTTCTGGAGCGATATAAAAATCAATTTTCCCTGCCGAATTTTCCTCTGCCAAATTCAACAATTCATTCGAAATACTAAGGCTATCTTTGGTGTATTTTTCTACATAAGGGTCAAGGTTAGGTTGCAACATTAATACCTTTACCTCACCGATAGGTTTTTCATTAAAATCGTAATATTTCCAAAGCGAAATAAAGATAGGAATTAAAATCAGTCCGCTTAAAATCGCTATATTTTTCAATAAGGCGTTCAGTTTCCTTCCTGCTTCCCAAATTCTAATGGTATAGAAAATAAAGATGTTAATTAATAAAATCCAAAGACTTCCTCCCGTAGCTCCTACTGTATCATACCATTGAATGATTTTTGGATTTTCGGCAAATACATTTCCTAAATTTAGCCAAGCCCAACTGAGTTCCCACTCCAAATGGAATTTCTCAAAACCTATCCAAATGCAAACTAAAAAGACCAATCCCCAATATGTTCCTTGCGTTTTTTTGTAACGATGATAAAGCGTAAAAACCAATGAATATAATAACGAATTCGCTAAAATAGGAATCGCAACAGCCAATATCGCATTGCTTCCGTCGGGGTTTTTAGCACCATAAAGCCAACCTGTCGTCACAACATTCCAGATGAAAAAAGTGAGGTAGGAAAGTCCAAAAACCGCCCAACCTTTTCTTTTTAGTTCCGAAAAAAGACTGATATTATGCTCCGCCATGAGTAAAGGAACTAAGGCAAAGAATATAAAAAAAGGTATTCCGTAAGTAGGCCACGCAATGGCTAACAACAACCCACTGATAAGCGAAAATAATAAGTTTTTCATTTTATTTTAAAGAAAATTTTCGGCAAAGTTACTTATTTTTAGTGGTGATAACAATAATTGTATTTTTATAACTCCTACAAGAGGTCTGCAACACCTTAGCATCTTCTTTCAATACGGTTATTCCTTTAATATTTTTGGGATCTATTTCCTTAAATTCTTTGTGAGTAATCACTTTTCCGTCTAAAATATACAAAGGCTTTTCTTTAGCTGATAAAGAATTACGCATGATGATTTTAGCTTTTGGCGTATCAATAATTTTGTTTAAACTATCTTCCTCTTGTGCATGAATAACAATACCAAATATCAAGCCTAAAACAATAACTAATTTTTGTAAATTCTTTTTCATTATTTTATGGTGTTATATTAATTAATATGGGCGTTGCAATACAACACCCATACAAAATACAAATTATATTATTTAATTAAATCTTCATCCACAAAATTAGGTAAAGTGACCTTTAAATTCGGCTCCACTTCCATTGCTCTTTTAATGGCAAAAATGGCTCCTTCGTTTCTTGCCCAACTTCTTCGTGAAATTCCGTTGTTGACATCCCAGAATAACATTGATTTTAAGCGTCTTTCGGCATCCGCAGAACCGTCTAACAACATTCCGAAACCTCCGTTAATCACTTCTCCCCAGCCAACGCCTCCGCCGTTGTGGATAGAAACCCAAGTCGCACCACGGAACGAATCTCCAATTACATTATGAATTGCCATATCCGCTGTGTAACGAGAACCGTCATAAATATTGGAAGTTTCACGATAAGGCGAATCTGTACCCGAAACATCGTGGTGGTCACGACCTAAAACAACATTTCCTATTTCACCTTTGGCAATGGCTTTATTAAACGCATCAGCGATTTTCATTCGTCCTTCGGCATCTGCATATAAAATTCTCGCTTGAGAACCAACTACCAATTTATTTTCTTGTGCTCCTTTAATCCACTGAATATTATCCGCCATTTGTTGCTGAATTTCCTCTGGCGAATTTTTCTTGATTTCCTCTAACACCTGACAAGCAATTTCATCGGTTTTTTGCAAATCTTCCGGTTTTCCACTCGTACAAACCCAACGGAAAGGACCAAATCCATAATCAAAACACATAGGTCCCATAATATCTTGCACATAACTTGGATATTTAAACTCTCTTCCGTAAGTTGGATTTGGATTCATTACATCAGCACCTGCACGAGAACATTCTAACAAAAAGGCATTTCCGTAGTCAAAGAAATAAGTCCCTTTATCGGTATGTTTATTCACTGCTTTGGCGTGTCTTCGTAAACTTTCCTGTACTTTTTCCTTGAATAATTCAGGATTTTCCGCCATCATTATATTCGATTCTTGAAACGATTGTCCCACAGGGTAATATCCACCAGCCCAAGGATTATGCAATGATGTTTGGTCTGAACCTAATTCAATATGTACATTTTCTTCGTCGAATTTTTCCCAAACTTCAACCACATTTCCTAAATAGGCTATTGAAACCGTTTCTTTATTTTCTTTTGCCTTGCGAACTCTTGCTACTAACTCATCTAAATCGGTAATTTTTTCATCAATCCAACCTTGCTCTAAACGAATTTGCGTAATTTTTGGGTTTACTTCAGCACAAACGGTAACGCAACCTGCAATATTTCCTGCTTTTGGTTGAGCTCCGCTCATTCCTCCAAGTCCTGATGTTACAAAAAGATGTCCTTTTGGTGATTTATTGATTTTTCTAAATCCATTTAAAACCGTAATCGTTGTTCCATGAACAATTCCTTGAGGACCAATATACATATAACTTCCCGCAGTCATTTGTCCGTATTGCGTTACTCCTAAAGCATTGTATTTTTCCCAGTCATCAGGTTTTGAGTAATTAGGAATCATCATTCCATTGGTTACCACTACTCTCGGAGCATCTTTGTGCGAAGGATATAATCCCATTGGATGTCCTGAATACATCACCAAAGTTTGCTCGTCAGTCATTTCTGACAAATATTGCATTGTCAATAAATATTGAGCCCAATTTTGAAAAACTGCTCCATTTCCTCCGTAGGTGATTAATTCGTGAGGATGTTGAGCCACCGCATAATCCAAATTATTTTGAATCATCAACATAATAGCTTTGGCTTGGTCAGATTTCCCCGGATATTCCTCTACGGGACGAGCGTACATTTTGTAAGTAGGACGAAAACGATACATATAAATTCGTCCGTATTTTTCTAATTCTTCCTTAAATTCAGGAAGTAATTCAGCGTGATGTTTTTTATCAAAATAACGCAACGCATTTTTTAAAGCGAGTTTTTTTTCTTCGTCTGTTAAAATTTCCTTTCGCTTTGGTGCGTGGTTAATGGTGGTGTCGTATGCTTGTTTTGGTGGTAATTCGTTTGGAATACCTTGTTGTATTTGCTCTTTGAATGTCATTTTATAATGGTTTTTGTTTATTAGAACGAAAATATTCTATTATGATTTTATCATTTTTGATTTCATAATATAATGCAAACTTTCCTTTGAAAAAGTTTTTCTTGTATAAATTTAGTTTTGATGAATAGGTTGCTAAAAAGGAAGGGTTTGATAAAATTTCAACTAGTACTAAATCTACTTCGTTTACAATTTTATTAGAATAAGTATTTGATTTATTATGATTTCTCCAATACTTTAATGTATCGAAATAACTATATTTTGCCCTTGGTGTCCAAATTATTTCATACATAATTCTCGTGCTTCGCTTTGAACCTCATCATTAGAAATAAATAAACCCTGCTCGGCTTCTTTTTTTGATTGAGCGATTATTTCCAAATCTTTTTTAGTCAGTTCAAAAGTATCTTCCTCTTCAGAATTGATTTTAATCAACTCTAAATTGGCGAGGTTTTTAAGTAAATCGTAAGCCTTTGGGTTCAGTATATCAATACTTAATGTTTGCATAATTTTAATATTTTGTATCACAAAGGTAGTGATTTTATTAGTACAAACCAATATAAGGAAAGTTGCAACAAAAAAAAGCCTATTTAAAATTTGTTTTAAATGGGCTCTTGAGTTTTGGGATTTATTTTGTGATAATCACTTTCGCCGAGTTGTCTTTAATCCTGACTTTAAGGTAACTTTTAAGTTTCTCCTTTTGTTCATCACTTAGTAAAGTATCCAATTTTACAAAGATGAGTTTATTTTTATCAATTCCCGTGGAACCTTGACTGAAAAAATCATCGGTAATGGTGAATCCTTTAATATGTGTATTTTGGGTTTTTAATTCTTGAAAGATATCTAATACGAGTTCTTTTTTTCTGGCAATACTGTCTTGGAAGGCAATCATTTTCGCCATATTTTCTTTCTCAATACGTGATTTTTCATTTTCTTGAAGAAGTGCAGACACCTCTTGCTTGTCATTGGTGAAATTGAAACCTTGATTGACTTTGATTTTCACACTGTCCAAGCCATATATTCTCAATCTTTTATCCAATTGGTTTAAATCTTTTTCCTCTAATTTTTGCCCACCATAAGTCAGTTGGATTTCATTGTTTTCGTAAGAAATTTCTTTTTGTAATAAGAAATTGTTAGGGAAGATGGCTTCATTGGTGATAAAATTATTAGCGGTGTTTTCAAAATTATTCTTTCTGATCATGCTATAACCAAAATAAATACTCGGAATTAAAGTAGCAATTACCAAGCCCCACATTATTTTTTGCGAACGCTTTTCTAAACTTGCATTTTTGGTATAACGATAAGTAGGAAAGTTTAAAACTTTTACCACCAAGAAAGTGGAAACAGCAATATAAACCGTATTAATGAAGTACAAATACAAAGCACCAAAGAAAAAACGCCATTCTCCTGTTGCAATTCCGTATCCTGCCGTACAAAGCGGTGGCATTAAGGCTGTTGCAATGGCAACTCCTGGTATCACATTTCCTTTTTGCTTACTTCCATTCGCCAACATTCCCGCGGCTCCACCGAAGAATGCAATAAATACATCATAGATATTAGGTGAAGTTCGGGCTAAAATCTCCGAATGCGCATCACTTAATGGCGTGATGAGAAAATACACCATAGAAGTGATTAACCCAATAATGGAAGCAAAGGCATAATTTTTCAATGCTAATTTTAGCATATTAGGGTGATTAATTCCCACGGAAAACCCAATTCCAATAATTGGTCCCATTAATGGAGAGATAAGCATGGCTCCGATAATAACAGCCGTAGAATTGACGTTTAATCCCAAACTGGCAATGAAAATAGCAAATATCAAAATCCAAAGATTAGTACCCTTGAAAGGAATGCTATTTTCAATACTTTCCATTACCTCAGAAAAATTTTCCTTCTGAGCGTAAAGACTAAATACCTTTTCTAATTTGTCTATTATTTCTTTCATTATTTTTGTGTTTAGAATCAAGAGCCCGAGATACAAGAATCAAGATTAGTCTTGCATTTTGGTTCTTTTATCTATCCTTTTAATTTTGCAATTACATCTATTCCGCCTACGGTTTTATCTCCTATTTTACAAAGGATTTCGGTGTCTAATGGTAAGAAAACATCCATTCTCGAACCAAATTTAATGAATCCAAACTCATGTCCTGCTTTAGCTTGGTCTTTTTCGTTACAATAGAAGACGATTCTTCTCGCTACATAACCTGCAATTTGTCGGAATAAAACTTTGTGGTTTGTAGGTGTTTTTACTGCTATGGAAGTTCTTTCGTTGTCAGTTGAAGATTTCTCGTGCCAAGCAACCAAATATTTTCCTTTGTGATATTTTTTATAAATTACCTCTCCACTTACAGGATAACGACAAATATGCACATTGAGTGGCGACATAAAAATAGAAATCTGAATACATTTTTCGTTTAAAAATTCATTTTCTTCCACTTCTTTTATCATGACTACTTTTCCATCTACAGGAGCGATAACATTTTCTCGGTGTTCCAAAATTTTCCTATCAGGAACTCTGAAAAACCAAAATACTAGTCCGTATATGATTAATAATGGTAAAATAATAATTAATGCCCATTGGTTTAAAAAATAATACGCTAACGAACCAACAATCGCTACAAATAGCGTTGCTACAATAATCGTCCCTTTTGATTCTTTATGTAGTTTCATGATCAATTAAGTTAATGTTTCTAAAATAAAATATAAATAAACAACAGGAGCTACAATAATAAAGCTGTCCAACCTATCCAAAACACCACCATGTCCTGGAATAATATTCCCGCTGTCTTTCACGCCAAAGCTACGCTTTAATTGGCTTTCTACCAAATCTCCTAATGGAGCAAAAGATGCGACCAATAACCCAACAATAATCCAGTTACCTCTCAGTTCCTGAAAGTTTTGCTCCAAAAAATAGGAGAGGACTAAAGTTAAGATAACGCCACCAGCAAAGCCTTCCCAAGTTTTTTTAGGGGAAATTTTGGGTGCCATTTTGTGCTTTCCTAAAAATTTACCCGAAAGATACGCAAAAGTATCGCTACTCCATATCAGTATAAATAAAAAGAAAACTTCTTTTGTGAAAAACCCTTGATAAGTATTCGAATACTGTGGTAATCCAAGGGCGAAACCAAAAGGTAACGCTAAATAAATGACAGCGAAAATCAGTTTGCCACTATCATAATCTAATTCTTCTTTGAATCTGAATAAAGTGATGCATGCAATCAAAATTAAAGATAAAGCCAATACCTCGGAATACCTGAAATGATAGCTAAAGTCGTGATAAAAATAGCGTTTCGAAAAGAAATAATAGACCAATAAAGCCAATGGAAATACCACCCATTTTTGATAACCATTATCAAATTTCATAATGCTTACACATTCCTTTAATCCTACGATGAAGAACAAAGTCATTAATCCATAAAATAAATAACTTTGATGAATCGTGAAAGGCGATATTTTGTTGAGCATCTCACTGCCCAAAGGATGGGTGCAGATGAAAATAGTCAATGCATAAAATATTCCCGATATAGCTCTTTGAATAAAATTTTTGTCCAATTTTTTGAGTTTAAAGATGGTTTAATCCTCTAATAAAAGAAGAAATATTTTTTTGTTGTGATGAGCATCAGAGATTTCTAAATCCGATTTGTTTCCACTGAGTGAAGTGACATTTTTTGCATTTTTTTGGCGTTTTATTTTTGCCATTGCATCGGTGAAGTTGCTCACAATTTGTGAAACGGTAGCCATTACAATAATATTTTTTGGTAATTGGATGGCGTTATAATGTTCAATATTTTGATTGGAAAGCATTATTTTTCCATTAAATGCAATTAAATATTCGCAGGTGATAAAAGCAGTATCACTTTCGTAATCTAACTTATCAGAATACGAAATATTGAGTACATTTAGAAAGTTTTTCAGGTTTTCGTCGGGACAATAGGTCGACTGAAGACCTTCCACTTGATAGATTTGTTTCAAAGTGTGAAGGGCTTCGGTTTCGTCCATACAATAATTGAACAAGCCTCCCGAACGGGTGAATTCTTGAGCGAATCTATAGTCTAAATCTTTGGCAAAACGACTGCTATCAAGTTCTTTTGAGTCTTGATTGTCCTCCTTGTCATTAGATTTGACTAATTTACCAAATATTTTATCGAAAATCCCCAATTTTTTACCTTTATGAAAAACAAATACAAATATAGCAAATATTATTGAATGTACAAGTTCTTGATTTTAATTAATAAAACCACTCAATACTGTATTCTATTTTATTTTCATTTTTTGGAATAGTGATTTTTTCCACTTCTAAACTCTCGTAACAACCAGTTGAGTCCATCGGTGTCTCATATCGCAAGTCTCCATTATAATTTCTCCAATAGGATTTGCTATTTTTGGGTATTGGAAGAATATCAACACTATCTATTCTGCTTTCAAAAATCCGATTAAGTCTTTGATAGTCTTTCTGTGAAATTTTTAAAATAAATGAAGTATAATAAATGTTATCTTCTTTTTCTATAAATTCAAAATCGTCGTTTAGGGTTATTTTTTGCCTTGCCAAAAGTTCTCTTGCATCATTTTTGGTAAAAAACAAACTCAAATTAAACCAATAAAAAATTGGAAGTATCATCAATAAAAAAATAACGAATGCTAAAATAATTCCTGTTTTTTTACTTTCTAAGGATTTTCCCAAAAAGAAAAATAGCATTGGAACTCCTATGAAAACCAAAATTATTAATAGTACAAAATACACCATCTCAAAAAATCACATTACGTTAATCATTGTACAAAAAGTCAAATAATCATTTCTTATCCTTATACCACCCAGAATACTTCACATAATTATCAGCGATTCTATTCACTTCGCCTTCTAACAAATCCGGAGAAATGTCTTTGAGTTTTTTCGCTGGAATGCCACCCCAAACTTCACCAGATTTAATATGTGTTCCTTTGGTAACGACCGAACCTGCTCCCACAATAGAATTAGATTCCACCACACATTCGTCCATTACAATCGCTCCCATACCGATTAAAACATTATCGTGAAGCGTACAACCGTGGACAATCGCATTGTGTCCAATAGAAACATTATTTCCGATATTCAGAGGGTGTTTTTCGTAAGTGCAATGTAACATTGCATTGTCTTGAACATTGACTTTATTCCCCATTTTAATATAATGAACATCACCACGAATCACTGCATTATACCAAATACTACACTGTTTTCCCATTTCTACATTACCGATAATGGTCGCTGTTTCCGCTAAAAAAGTATCTTCTCCAATTTTTGGTGTGTGTCCTAAAAGTTCACGAATAATTGCCATAAGTTTAAATTTTGTTTAAGTTTAAATTTTGTTCAAAGTTCAAATTCGTTCAATGTTTACTTTTGTTTAGAGTTTTCAAAGCTTAATTCCTAAGCCCTCTAATTCCTAAATCCGAATTCCCAATTATCTAATTTTCAAATTCTCAATTTGTCTTGATTCTTAATTCTGGACTCTTGGTTCTAAATATAAATTCCGTACTTTTGTCGCTCAAATATAGAAAAAATGCACGAAATACAAATAGAACCTACGGCGAATCCAAAAGTAATGAAGTTTGTCGCTGATTATACACTTATTCCCGGTTCGTTGGAGCTGAATAGAGATTCTGATATTTCTGAGATTCCTATTGCAGAAGAGTTGTTTAATTTTCCTTTTGTGGAACAGATTTTTATTACGGCTAATTTTATTGCGGTAGCAAAACAAGATTTGGTAGAATGGGAAATGGTTCAGCAGAATTTAAAAAATGTTATTGAAGACCAATTATTAGAAAACCCTCGTATTTACAGGAGGAAAGCCAAAGAAGTTTTTCCCATTTATGCCGAGATGACTCCCAATCCTGCTGTAATGAAATTCGTTTCAAGTAGAATTATTTTGGAAGGTTTTGTGGAAGTGACTTCTCGTGATAAAGCTGCGGATATTCCTTTGGCACAAGCGATTTATGACGAGTTTGATTTTGTAACCGAAGTTTTTATTTCTGATAATTTTGTAGCCGTAACCAGAGATGATTCTGTAGAATGGCACGAAGTAATGGTAACAATGAGAAGTCTTATCGCTGATTTTCTTCAAGAGGGAAATAAAGTGAGTAATATTGCTCCTCAACAACACGAAAAACCTGTTGAGCAAATTACCAATCGTGAATACACCGAAGATGAACAAAAGATATCCGCTATTTTAAATGAATATGTTGCCCCAGCAGTAGAAAATGATGGTGGTAAAATTTCGCTTTTGGAATATGATAAGGAAACCAAAACCGCCAAAATGCTCTTACAAGGAGCGTGTTCTGGTTGTCCTAGTTCCACGGCTACGCTAAAAGGAGGGATAGAAAATGTTTTAAAACAATTTTTACCTGATTTGGTAGACAATGTAGAGGCGGTGAATGGTTAAATTACAACCAACACTAGTTTGCGTATAAGTAAAAATGGCAATGTAAGATTTAATCATTAACATCGTATAACAATTAACTTAACAAATAAACACCTTAACGCTTAAATCAACCAAACAAAAAATAAATGAAAAAAGGAATATTACTCGTTAATTTAGGTTCGCCGAAATCCACAGCAGTAGCTGATGTAAAGGAATATTTGGATGAATTTTTAATGGATGAAAAGGTAATTGATTACCGTTGGATTTTCCGTGCATTGTTGGTTCGTGGAGTTATTTTAAAAACAAGACCTCAAAAATCTGCGGAAGCTTATAAAACGATTTGGACAGATCAAGGTTCTCCATTGATTATTTTCGCTGAAAAAATTAAACACAAACTTCAAAAAATGGTCGATATTCCTGTGGAAATCGGAATGAGGTACGCCGAGCCATCTATTGAAAGTGGACTTCAAAAATTAGTCAATCAAGGAGTAGAAGAGGTGGTGTTTTTTCCTTTGTATCCTCAATATGCGATGAGTACAACGGAAACGGTTATCGACAAAGCCGAAGAAGTTAGAAAAACAAAGTTCCCGAATCTGAAAATCAATTATGTGGCTCCTTTTTATGATAAAAAAGTCTATATTGATTGTTTGGCCGAAAGTATTCAGGAAAAATTACCCGAAAGTTTTGATTTGTTACAATTTTCTTATCATGGGTTACCTGTGAGGCACCTGAAGAAAGTGAAGCCAAGAGATTATTTCGCTGTCGATAAAACTTGGTCGGAGGAAAAACTCATGAACGAATACAATTATCGCAGTCAGTGTTTTAAAACCTCCGAATTAGTAGCCGAAAAAATAGGTTTGTCTAATGAAAAAATTAAAGTTACTTTTCAGTCAAGATTAGGAAGAGATCAATGGATAGAGCCTTATACGGATGATACTTTGGAAAGTTTACCTAAAAATGGGGTCAAAAATTTAGCCATTGTTTGTCCTGCTTTCGTTTCCGATTGCTTGGAAACTCTAGAAGAAATTTGTGAAGAAGGAAAAGAGGATTTTATAGAAGCAGGAGGAGAGCAGTTTCATTATATCCCTTGTTTAAACGATGAAGATAGATGGGTGAAAGTGGTAAAGCAACTTTGTGAGGAAGAGTTGTATTAAGGCTGAAAAAGACTTGTTATCAATCAAATTAATTATATAAAACTTAAAACGGATGTTTGTTTTGTCTTTTTTTCAAGGAACTCAAGTGGTAGAAAACAGTACTCGAATCATAGAAAATAATGATGGGGTCATTGGAGCGATATTGCTTTGTATCTGTTTGTATTTATTGATGATTTTCTATTTTAGGGGAGAGTATAGTATTAAGGAATTTTTTGTATCCAATGTCGAAGAAACGAGTAATGCTAAAGTAAGTTGGGGGATTACAAGCTTTTGTTTTATGCTGTTAACGTCGGTTTTGTTGGTCGATTTTGTGCCTTTTGTGCCTAGTTTTATTAAAGGAATTGTGCTGAATGGGTATTCGTTGAGTAAATTTGGTTTTGTATTTTCGAGTTTGCTCGCTTTTTATTTTTTGAGATTGGTTTTTACGTATTTTTATTATCAAAGTATTGGCGAATGGAAAAAGTGGAAAGTTTTTTATTTTTATGTGACTAAGTATTATTTTTCGGCATCTATTCTATTGATGATATTAAATTTTATCAATTATTATTTGATAATAGATAAGGTGATTTTCTTTTCTTTTTTAAATGTATTGCTAGTAATTTTAGTGATTTTTAAATTATTATTTTATCGTTTTCATTACGCTCATTTTTTACCCGAAAAATGGTATTATAAATTTTTGTATATTTGCACGCTCCAAATAGCCCCTATGTTGGCACTTTGGAAATTATTATTTATTAAGTAAAATTTGAGATGAAAATAAAATCTATTTTGGTTTCTCAACCAGCACCGAGAGAGAATTCGCCATATTTAGAAATTGCTAAAAAACAAAAGGTTCAGATTGACTTCAGACCTTTTATAGAAGTGAAAGGAGCGGATAGCAAAGATTTAAGAACGCAAAAGATTGATTTATCTCAGTACACGGGAGTCGTTCTTACGAGTAGGAATGCGGTAGATCATTATTTTCGTTTGGCGGAAGAAATGAGATTTGCTGTGCCTAATGAGATGAGGTATATTTGTCAGTCCGAAGCGATTGCCAATTATTTACAAAAGCATATTGTATATAGAAAGAGGAAAATCAGTTTTGGAGCGAAAAGTTTTTCAGATTTGCTTCCACTTTTCAAAAAATTTCCAGACGAAAAATACCTTTTACCTTCTTCAGAAAGCATCAGTCCTTTGGTAACCAATACACTCAAAAAAGCAAAAGTAGATTGCACGAGAGCGGTGATGTTTAGAACGGTAAGTTCGGATATCACGGATATTAAAATCAATGAATATGATATGTTGGTGTTTTTTAGTCCACATGGGATTAAATCGCTACAAGAGAACTTTAAAGATTTTGAACAAGGAGATACTAAAATTGCTATTTTTGGGAATACAACAGAAAAGGCAGCCAAAGAAGCAGGGCTAAAGATTGATATAAAAGTACCAAGTAAGGAAAACCCATCAATGACAATGGCAATTGACAATTATATTAAAAAAATGAACAAATAAAAATTAGGCGATTCAGAAAATAAACTGATGAAGAGATTAAGCGATTGAGAAATTAAGCAATGAAAAACTAATTACTCGATATCTTAATCTCTTTATTTTTATACTATTTAAAGAGTGTTGTAATTTTTCAATCTTTAAATATTTTAATAATTAAAAAAAAATGAATGTTCCCAAGGCGAAAAAGCAAACACAAGTTTTAGAAAAACATAACGATAAAAGGCAAGATGATTTTTTTTGGCTCAATAAAAGAGATGATAAAGAAGTTTTAGATTACCTTGAAGCTGAAAATAAATATACCGAATTTCAACTTAAAGACACCGAAAATCTTCAAAAGGAACTTTTTGAAGAAATGAAATCTCGTTATAAAAAAGATGACCAATCTTTGCCTTATTTTTTTAATGAATATTGGTATTATACAAGGTTTGAAGACGGACAAGAGCAACCTTTGTTTTGTAGAAAATCATTGCGTTTAGATAACGAAGAAGAAATCATGATTGATGCTAATGAATTGGCGAAAAATCAATCTTTTTTTGAGTTGCGAAGTCTTGCAGTGAGTACCAATAATAAAATTGTGGCTTTCTCGTCTGATAAAGTAGGAAGGAGAATTTTTGATATTCATTTTAAAGATTTGGAAACGGGAGAAATGCTCGATGATAAAATCGAAAATACCACAGGAAAAATTGTTTGGGCGAATGATAACGAGCATATTTTTTATATTAAAAAAGATGAAAGTTTAAGGGCTTTTCAGGTTTTCAAACATAAGGTAGGCACCGATGTTTCGGAAGATGTGTTGGTGTATCACGAGAAAGATGAAACTTTTGATGTGTCTTTATACAAAACAAAATCTTTGCAATATATTTTCATTGCCAGTTCAAGTACGCTTTCCGACGAACATCGTTTTTTACCTGCTAATAATATTAATGCCGATTGGAAGGTAATTCAGCCGAGGGAAAAAGGATTGGAATATTCTGTGGAGCATCACGAAAATCATTTTTATATCATCACGAATATTGATAATGCAACGAATTTCAAATTGATGAAAACCCCTGTTGCTCAAACTGAAAAAGAACATTGGCAAGAGGTTATTCCGCATCGTGAAAATATTTTGTTAGAAGGATTTGAGCTTTTTCAAGATTATTTGGTGCTAGAAGAAAGACAAGAGGGCTTAATTCATTTAAGGGTAATGGATTGGCAAACAAAAACGACTTATGATTTACCCTTTTCTGACCCTGCGTATGCTACTTATATTGGGATTAATTTAGATTTTAATACGGATAAACTAAGGTACGGCTACACTTCACTCACCACACCGAGTTCCATTTTTGAGTGGGATATGACCAATAAAACTTCAAAACTTCTGAAACAGCAAGAGGTTTTGGGTGGTGATTTTGCACCTGAAAATTATATTTCCGAGCGAGTTTGGGTAGCATCAAGAGATGGAGAAAATAAAATTCCTGTTTCTTTGGTGTATCATAAAGAAACTAAAAAATCGGACAAAACACCAATGTTGCTTTATGCTTATGGAAGTTATGGGCATACTGTAGATGCAGGGTTTTCGAGTATAAGATTATCGCTTTTGGATAGGGGATTTATTTTTGCGATTGCCCATATTCGGGGAGGCGAATATTTGGGAAGACAATGGTATGAGGATGGCAAAATGCTGAAGAAGAAGAACTCTTTTTATGATTTTATCGATGTAGCTCAGTATTTTATTGATGAAAATTATACTTCATCTCAAAATTTATATGCGATGGGCGGAAGTGCAGGCGGTTTATTAATGGGAGTAGTAGCAAATTTAGCACCTCATTTATTCAACGGGATAGTGGCACAAGTTCCTTTTGTAGATGTAGTTACGACGATGTTGGATGATAGTATTCCTTTAACGACGGGGGAATACGACGAATGGGGGAATCCTAATGAGGAAGCGTTTTATCATTATATGAAATCGTATTCGCCTTATGATAATGTCAAAGAACAAGATTATCCCAATATGTTGATTACAAGCGGCTATCATGATTCTCAGGTGCAATATTGGGAGCCTGCAAAATGGGTGGCAAAATTACGAGATTTGAAAACGGATAATAATTTACTACTCTTAAAAACCGAGATGAGTGCTGGGCATAGCGGACGAAGTGGGAGGTTTGAAGGTTTGAAAGAAGATGCTTTGGAATATGCATTTATTTTGAAGGTTTTGAGTGGTGAATTTTAAATTATATAGTTTATACTTCAGTATTTTGTATATTGAACTAATTTGTACGCAATATTTTTAACGTACAGTTGGTTTTCATACAGCGATAGCGAAATGCTGAGTGTAGTTGCGTTGTTGAAAAATTATAAAGCAGAATTTATTTAAATTTTTCAACAAACAAGCACGAAACGATAAGCATGAGTGGTGCGGAGCAATCGCCTTATGGAAACCTTGAATTTTTGGTTCTTTTGCTTCAAGGCAAAATGAACAGAATAATAATTAGTAAAATAAAAATTTTTAGGTTTATACGAAATGTTTAAATTAAAAAGAAAAAAGATGAAAAATATAAATGAAAAACAGCTTTGGGCAGAGGTAGAACAATTCTTTGCAACTCATTTTGGCGTAGAAAAAAATGCTCCTGTCGAGACGATGCTCTTTTTGATTGGTGTTCAAGAATTGGGCAGTGGAATGCAAAAATACACTAAAGATGATAAGGTCAATTTGGTGCATATAGCGGTTTGTAGATTATTAGAACCTTTTGGTTATTATCGTTTTTCGCATTATGATGATGACGGTTATCCTCATTTTGAAACCATAGAAGAATTGCCTGAACTTAAACCTAATGAACAACAAATTCTAATGAAAAAAGCCATTGTACAGTATTTTGTAGATGAAAAGTTGTTTGATGAAAATATTTTGAATCAGTTGGAGTAAAATTTTTATAAACCGTAGAAACGCAATATTTTGCGTCTTTATAAAAGTTTATTTTACGAACGCTTTAAACATTGCCTTGTAGCGTGCGGTCATTCCAAACTTGCTTTGGAATCTTTGTGTAGTAATTCCCCTCTAAAAAGAGGGGTGCCACGCAGTGGCGGGGTGTGTAAAAGAGTAGAGACGCAATGCATTGCGTCTTTATATAAATTCATTATCCTGAACTCTTTTTTAAAGAATATTTTTAATTATAAATACGTAGAATTAATAAAAAAATGTTAAAATTGATAAATTTAACATAAAAAACATATTTTTATAGCGTTAAATTTGTTTATTTCATCTTAAAATGACTAATTTTAACACTTTAAATTCAAAACTGATAATGAATAATAAATTCATACCGATTATTTCGTTTTTTATGACCATTTCTTTGCTCGTTTTTGTAGCGATGCAATTTTATTGGCTTAGAGATTATTACGACGCTTTGGAGCAAGATTTTTCTAATAAGGTGCATTCGGTTTTGGAAAATACCACGAAAAAAATCAACGATATTGAAGTCGAAAAATATTATGCCAAATACAAAGATTTCGATAAAAGCATCGTGGCGAATGGCAATAAACCTACCTATACCATAACGCAATCTATTGAAGATAAGGAAAGTAAAAGACAGATTACCACTTATAAAAGTATTATTGCAAGTAACGAAATTCCGATTTCCAACGATGGCGATAGCCTGAAAGTAACCAAAATGTACACGGATGAATCTTTGATTAATATTCAAAAAAATCAAAATACTCCTGAGCAACTTACAGCGGATTTAGACCGAGAGATAGCATCGGGGGAGTTTGATATCAAGGAGTTTGCGAAAATTAATGCCAATCATTTACCGATTGAAGAAAGGGTAGAGCAAAAAGTATTGGCAGAGGTGCTTCAAAAGGAATTGAAACGAAAAGGTATCAATGCTGATTTTGGCTTTGGTGTTATTGATGTGAAGGACAAAAAAGTTTCGATTTTTGATTCGATTTACCAAGAGAATAAAACCAAAAAAGAATATACTTATCCATTGTTTACGGATAGAAAAGACAAAGCTTTGTACGACTTATCGGTGGTTTTTCCCAAAAAAGGCTATGTGTTTGCGAAGAGTAATTGGTTTGTACTGGTGGGAACGCTCATTTCTTTATTAACGATTTTGGTGGTGTATATTTTTTCGGTTTATTATATGTTGAAACAAAAGAAAATATCCGAAATTAAAACCGATTTTATCAACAATATGTCGCATGAGTTTAAAACACCTATTGCGACCATTTCGGTAGCGACAGATTCTCTGGCAAGTGATAGAATTGCCCATAATCCAGAAAAGGTAAAATATTATTCTTCGCTCATTAAAAATGAAAATTTGAGAATGAAAAAACAGGTGGAAACCGTTCTCAGTATGTCGAAATTGGAGCGAAACGAAGTGCAGCTTTTCTTAAAAGAAATGGATGCTCATGATTTGATAGATAGGGTTTGTCGCTCTTTTAATTTAATTATTGAAAAAAGAGACGGAACACTGAAAAAATCATTTTTAGCCGAGAAAAGCACTTTTAAAATAGACGAATTTCACTTTTCTAATGTGATGACCAACCTATTGGATAATGCCAATAAATACTCTCCAGAAAGTCCTGTAATTCAGGTGGAAACCAGCAATGAAAACGATTTTTTTGTAGTGGCTGTTTCGGATAAGGGAATGGGGATGGATGCTCAAAATATTTCCAAAATTTTTGATAAATTTTTCCGTGAAGAAACAGGGAATATTCACAATGTAAAAGGGCAGGGGCTTGGTTTGTCTTATGTGAAAAAAATCATAGCACTCTTTGGTGGTGATATTAAGGTGGTTTCACAGAAAGGAAAAGGAACGACATTTACAATTAAAATACCAATGAACAAATAAAATTACAACAAATGAATAACAGAATATTATTAGTAGAAGATGACCAAAGTTTTGGTGCAGTTTTAAAGGATTACTTAACGATTAATAACTTTGAAGTAACTTTGGCGGAAGATGGAGAAAAGGGATTGGAAGAGTTTACCGAGAAGGATTTTGATATTTGCATTTTTGATGTGATGATGCCCAAAAAAGATGGATTTTCTTTGGCGGAAGATGTTAAAAAGATGGATAAAAACACACCGATTATTTTCTTAACAGCTAGAAATATGCGGGAAGATATATTGAAAGGTTATCAGCTGGGAGCAGATGATTATATTACGAAACCTTTTGATACTGAGTTGCTTTTATATAAGATTAAGGCCATTTTATCCAGAAGCTCTAATGTAGAGGACGAAAGTCAGGAGCAGTTTGCATTTAGCAATATTGAGTTTGATTCTTTGTTGAGAAAACTAAAAGTCAATGGAGAGGAACACAAACTTTCTCCTAAAGAAAATGAATTGTTAAAATTGCTTTGTTTACATCGTAACGACTTTATGCCGAGAGATTTAGCATTAAGGAAGATTTGGAAAAAAGAGAATTATTTCACGGCGAGAAGTATGGATGTGTATATCGCCAAACTGAGAAAATTACTCAGACCCGACGAAGGTTTAGAGATTATCAATGTGCACGGAGAAGGGTTTAGGCTTTTGGTGAAAAACTAAGGTTGAGGTTAAGGCTGAGACTAAATTTAATCTTAGCCTTCATTATTTAAAACCTAACTCAATGAAAAGAATCATACCAATAGTATTGTCTTTATTCGTTGTTTCTTGTAATAACGAAAAGGTGGACAAGGATAAAACAGTCAGTACTGATAAAATCATACAGCACCACGATTATACCAATATGGTGTTGTACGATACTATTCAAAAAGAATTAGTGCTTGATACTTTGTCAAATGGTGAAATAGCAGATTTTCCAATATTATATATTGGCAAAATAAAGGATTCTATCAAGTTGAAAAGGGGCGATTTTGATGATTACAGTTATAGTTACGAAGAGTTTGCTCGTACACAAAATCACGAGGAACTACCGCCACCTCTTAATAAATATCCATACCCGTATCAAAAAAATCAGATTTCTATTTTTATTGACACTACTAAAACAGTAGGTTTTTATGAGTACGATTCACCTATTGGTATAAAATCCTATCCTGTTTTTATTGAAAATTTAAGTCAAGACACATTGTATATTGCAAATAATGGATCTTTGCCAATGCTTACAGAAATGAAATCCAATTCAGAAGATTGGAAAGAGATAGAAAAACCTTTTTTGTTAATGTGTGGAGTGGGAATTAGGCATGATTTTCTTCCACCCAACCAAATAGTCATCACTACATTAAGACAAAATTATGGTACTACAAAAGTTAAATATCGTTTGAAACTTAAATGTTTTGACAAAAACTTTTATTCAAACGAAATTAATGGTAAATTTCAAACTAAACTTAAATGAAAAGAATCATACTAATAGTACTGTCTTTATTCTTTATTGCTTGTAATAACGAAAAGATAAAGGAGAATAAAAGTGTCGTTAATACCGACAAAATAATTAAATGCCACGATTATACCAATATGGTGTTGTATGATACTGTTCAAAAAGAATTAGTACTTGATACTTTGTCGTCATCAGGCTATGAAATTCCAGATTTTCCAATATTATACATTGGTAAAATAAAAGACTCTATTAAGTTGGAAGAAGATGATGTATTAATTAGCAAATATAGGTGTTCAGAATTAGAAGAAGATTTTATTGATTTTAAGGGAAGAACAGTTCCCAAACTGAAATGCAAAAAGCCAAATGATAAAAACCCAATTTCCATATTTATTGATACTACCAAAACAATAGGTTATGATCGATATTGTTCATCTGTTGGTATAAAATCCTATCCTATTTTTATTGAAAATTTAAGTCAAGATACTTTGAAATTCGGTATTGAAGATTATATATTAATTAAAACACAAATCAAGGATTCCCATTCTCAGTGGAAAGACCTTGACTGTGAACCTGAAATTTGTGAGGTAATGAGCGGTAATTACCTTCCTCCCAATCAAATCGTTATCACTTCACTAAAACGATATTATGGAACAAAAGATGTAAAATATCGTTTAAAATTTGAAGGCTTAAATAAAACTTTTTACTCAAACGAAATTAATGGTAATTTTCAACCTCAATCATCAGCCTCAAAATCCAAACTAATAGAATTCATACAATAGCGAACACCTGTTGGTTTGGGTCCATCGTTGAAAATATGCCCAAGATGAGAATTACACCTTTTACAAAGTACTTCTATGCGTTCCATTCCGTGAGAAGTGTCCCTCTTGTAGGTTGTTCCGTTCTTGTCCGCCTCAAAGAAACTCGGCCAACCACACGAAGAGGCAAATTTTGCCGTTGAACGAAATAAATGATTACCACATACGGCACAATAATATTCGCCTTTTACATCAAAATCGTTGTATTTTCCTGTAAAAGGTCTTTCGGTAGCTGCTTCTCTGGCTACGGCATAGAGGTCAGCAGGGAGAATTTTTTTCCATTCTTCATTGGAAATGTTTAAAGTGGTTTTGTCGGTTCGTGAGTAATAAGGGTTTTTCATTATTGATGTTGGTTTTTGAATTTTGGCACAAGATAAAATAAATAGAAATATAAAGACGAAAGGTAAATATTTTTTCATTCGAAAAGGGAGGTGTTTTGGGTTAGGCTTCCAATCATAAAAGATTTTGAAGCGTGCAAAGCTTTTGAATTTTCAATTTTTTCTTTCACTACGCCTTCTTTTTGGATATAGTTAGAATGCAAAAAGTAAAAATTATTTTCATCTTTAATAATGAAGCCTGTATGATAATCTAAACCGATGATGAAAATTTCTTGCTTTAAACCATTGGAAAGGTACTTTTTAAGTTGGTTAAAATCAGCAAAACGCCGAATGCTTTTCCGATTACATAATTTTTTAATCATTTTGGAAGAAGGTTCTTGTGCCAAATGAATTCGGTTTATTTTTAGTCCGAAATCACTTAAAGTATTCGTAATAAAGTATCCACAAGCGATTTTTCCCTGTTGAGGCAATCTTGTATTGCCATTAAAATCCCATTTTGTTCCTGTCCAATAATTCGGAATATCTTGATTGATAAACGAAAAAAATAGATTTCTTTTTTCAATTGCGGTTAATTTTTCCACCCCCAATTCATTTAGAAAAAGCCTATAATCTTTAGGCTTGGGAGGTTCTTCAGAAATGCTTACTTCTGTTGGATTTACATCGTTATTCACTTTTTTACAATTAAAAGTAAATAGAAATACAAAAGCGAAAGGTAAATATTTTTTCATGGGTTGTCAACTGATGGCATAGTTTTCGCAAAGTACAAAATATAGATTAAAAATTAAAAGTTATGAAGGGTATTTTATCATTTTTAGGAATTGTGATGTCGGTTTTAATGTTTTCTCAAATACCAAAAGGGAAAACAAAATCAGAGCGAAAATTGAAAAATACTTTAAATTCAAAAGCTTTGAAATCACAGAAGAAAAACCTTGTTTATTCCTACGGGGAAAAGCGTGTTGCTAAGAGAATGAATAATACAGGGAGAAGGTTTGGTCGCTCTTCGGAGGTGTTTATAGAAATTTTAAATTCTGATTACTACACCGTAGAATTGAATGATGAAATCATCAGTAGTCCTTATGGGAAATTTAGGTTTTTCGAAGTGCCTTCTGGGTATCAGACTTTATCGATTTATAATGATGGCTATTTGATTTACCGAACTTATGTAGAGGTGGAGCGTAATGCAAGAACAGTTTTAGAATTTATAGAGGGAGAGGGTTTGTTCTTGGTAGGTATATTGGGGATTAATGGCGTAGGTGGAACAATGCCCAACATAATGAGTCCAGTTGAGTTTACTCAGTTTAAACAAATGCTTAAAAACAGTGCCTCTTTTGATGAGGATAGAATACAAATGATAAAAGGACAGTTGTCCGCAGGTAGGGTATTTAATGTATATCAAATAAGGCAAATGGTGTCGATGTTTTCTTTTGATAACAATAGACTTAAAATTTTAATAGAAATATTGCCCAATTGTATAGACCCACAAAATTATTATTTATTAGAAAATGAATTATCTTTTATGAGTAATAAAAGAAAGTTTAGAAAGATAATTGAATAAAATTAAAATCCGTTTGATGAGCATTTTCAAACGGATTTTTTAGGTTTAAATTTCATTTATATTATCTAAGAATAGATGTTTCCGTGTGTTAAAATGGTTTTTAAATCAATGTTTTAACGCAAAGTTGGCTTTCATCCAGCGATAGCGAAACGCTAAGTGGAGATGCGGTTGTTGAAAAATTATAAGGTGTTATTTTTTTAATTTTTCAACAAAAAAGCACGAAACGGAAGCGTGAGCGGTGCGGAGCAATCGCCTTATGAAAGCCTTGAATTTTTGGTTCTTTTGCTTCAAGGCAAAATGAACAATAAATAATAATTAGAACATAAAAGTTTTTAATTAAACTTGTAAAAATATTTATCTGCAAATTGTATTAAACCGACTTTAAAATCGCCTGATTAATATCATTAATCAATTTTGGACCTTCATAGATGAAGCCCGTATAAATTTGCACTAAATCTGCCCCTGCGTTGATTTTTTCCATTGCATCTTCTGCTGAATGAATACCTCCAACACCAATGATAGGGAATGCTTTATTCGATTTCTCAGCAAGGTACTGAATGATTTTGGTGCTTTTGTCTTTTATCGGCTGACCGCTTAGTCCACCATTGCCAATTTCATTCAGTCTTTCGGTAGAAGTTTTTAAACCTGTTCTATCCACCGAAGTATTAGCCGCAATAACGCCATCTATTTTTGTTTCGGCTACTAAATCAATGATTTCATCTAATTGAATTTCGTTCAAGTCAGGAGCTATTTTTAATAAAATAGGTTTAGGTTGGTTTTCTTTTTGATTGATTTTTTGAACTGCTGTAATCAGTTCTTTAAGATAATCGGCATCCTCTAATTTGGCGTGACTACCTACATTGGGGCAACTTACATTGAGTACGAAATAATCCACATACGGGTGTAATCCTTGAAAGCAAGTCAGGTAATCTTCAGTATAGTTTTCGGGTGCAGTAGCTGTGTTTTTACCGATGTTGCCTCCGATAATGATTTTCTTTTTATTTTTTTTCAGTTGTTGAATAGCTGACGCTAAACCTTCGTTATTAAATCCCATTCGGTTGATAACCGCCTTGTCTTCAGGTAATCTAAAAAGTCTTTTTTTAGGATTTCCAGCCTGTGCCTTTGGGGTAACCGTTCCTATTTCTACAAAGCCAAATCCCAAATCTGCCAATTCATTATAAAGCACTGCATTTTTGTCGAATCCCGCCGCTAAACCAACTGGGTTGTCGAATTTTAATCCAAACAATTCTCGTTCTAGTTTTTTATTTTTGATAGGCTTCGGGGCAACTAATCGCATTAAAAAAGGAATTTTGTTGAAGAATTTCAATGCCGAAAAGGTAAAGTGATGTACTTTTTCTGGATCAAATTGAAACAGCATAGGACGAATAATAGACTTGTACATAGATTGTTTTTTTTGTTGGCACAAATTTAGTGATTTTTTTGGTATCAATCTACCGATGGATTAATGTATATTAAGTCGATAAATCATCATTTATTAGATTGCATTATTCAAATATTTTATACCTTTGTACTATCTAAAAATTTATCAAAATGAAAAAGAATATTATTGCACTTTTTGCATTGGCAAGTGCGTCTGTTTTTGGGCAGTCATACACAGGCTATTTAACGGATAATTATAGTGGAGTACATACTGTTATTAACAATCCTGCGAATATTGTGGATTCTCATTTTCGTACGGATATTAATTTGATAGGTGCTTCTGTTGGTTTTGGAAATGATTATTTTGGGGCAGATAAACTTTTGAGCGAATTAATATCAAACCCTGATGGTATACAAAGTTTTTTGAAACAAAATACCGAAAGATATCCTTCGACTCGTAATAATGCTGTTATGAATATGGATATTTTGGGTCCTTCGTTTATGTTTAACCTTAATAAGAAAAATGCTCTTGCTCTTTCTTCAAGATTAAGAGGAGTGGTAAATGCTAATAATATTAATGGAAGACTTTATGAAATTTATTCCGGCTTTGATAAAAGTAAAAATGCAACACTTGGCATTAAAGATATGAATGTTAATCAACATTTTTGGGGAGAGCTAGGATTGAGTTATGCTACAGTTTTAATGGATAATAATGAACATTTTTTAAAAGGAGGTGTAACGGTGAAGTATTTACAAGGTATCGCTTATAGTAAGGCGAATGCGGATGCTTCTTTTCAATATGACGCGAACGGAACCCCTAATAATGATAACGATAATACCCTTGATATTGATGGCACTGTAAATTATGGATATACTTCTAACATAAATGATATTAGAGAGAATTTTAGCGTTGGGAAGTTATTAGAATCGATGAATGCGGGAAGTGGTTTTGGTGGAGATATTGGTCTGACTTACGAGTGGAGGCCTGATTATACTGAAACGGATAGAAATAAATACAAATTGAAATTCGGATTATCTGTTACCGATATTGGTAAAATTAATTATAAAGATGCTACACAGGATACCTACACTGGTCAAACTACCATTGCTAATCAAGCTTTTCAAGATGAAAAATTAGAAGACCTTTTAAATGGTCTTGATAAAACATCTAAGAAATCTTTGGAGGCAAAATTACCAACAGCATTACACCTGAATGCAGATTGGAATATCAACCAGAAGTTTTACCTGAACTTTAATGCCAATATGGATATTGCAGGGGATAAAATAAATGCCAATAATATCGAAAATTCTTATATATTAACGCCTCGTTTTGAATCAAAATTATTCAGTGCTTATATCCCAATGGGCTTATATGAATACAGTGGTTTTCAGGCAGGTTTTGGATTAAGGGCAGGTCCTTTGTATGTGGGTTCTGGTTCTGTGATTACTAATTTAATAGGAGAAACCAAAGGTGCAGACTTTTATTTTGGACTGAAAATTCCGCTTTATAAAAAAGTAAAAGGTAAAAAAGACACCGATAGAGATGGGATTGTAGATGCTATGGATGCTTGTCCAGAAGTACCAGGAGTAGTAGAAAATAATGGTTGCCCAGAAGAGGAAGTTGTTTCCGTTGTTCAGGTTGAAGAAGAAATAGGGATGCACACGAAATCTATTTATTTCAACTATGCTAAGTCCACCTTTAAAGAGGGCGTTACACAAAAGTTAGATGCAATTGTAGCCGTGATGAATGAGTATCCAGAAAACCAATTTTCTATTGAAGGGCATACTGATAATAAGGGTACTCCAAATTCAAATCAAATCCTTTCCGAAAAAAGAGCCAAAGCAGTGATGAATTATCTTATTAAAAAGGGAATAAGTGCTTCTCGTTTGTCCGCTCGTGGATTTGGACAAACCAAGCCTATTGATACAAATGATACCAAAGCAGGTAGAGCTAATAATCGCCGTGTGGAGATTAAAGTGAAAAAATAATTTCGCTTACTTTTAGATTATTGGAAGCCTTTAACCCTATAAAGTTAAGGGCTTCTTTTTATCGAATTTTTCCAATTTTCACTTGCTATGTTCTAAAAAATGACTAATTTCGTGCTATGTTTTTGTGTGAATGCAAAAATAATTTTTAATTTAAAATAAAATGGGCAATAATAGAATAAATCTGTTTTCCTTTTATACCAGTTTTGTAGCCCTCGGAATAATGATTTTCGAGGCAGGGTTTTATAAGGAATTATTGTATAAAACCAATGTCATTTACTTTTATGATTTTAGTCTGGTGCTCACTTTTATCAATATGATTTCTTTTTATCTTAAAAATAAATTTAAGAAAATAAGATGGTTGGATGTGGTGCTCACTTTGTTGATTGTCGCTTATTATTCTGCGAGGGTAGAGTACAGTTTTTATGAAACCAGATATTTTCAGTTTTTTAATAAACGGATTTTATATTTATTAATCATATTATCTTTTCTAAGGGATTTTTCCAGTTTAAAAATTAATTTTAAACGAACTTTTATCAATCCAGCTCAATTGTTTATTTTGAGTTTTATATTGATTATTTTATTGGGTGCAGGATTTTTATTAATGCCTAATGCAACGGTTTATGGGATAGAGCCTTTGGATGCTTTGTTTACTTCTACAAGTGCCGTTTGTGTTACAGGCTTAGCAGTGCTGAATACAGCCAGTGATTTCACTCTTTTTGGAAAAATTATTATCCTTAGTTTAATTCAGATTGGGGGATTAGGAATAATGACTTTTGCGAGTTATTTCTCTTACTTTTTCCGTGGTGGAGCATCTTATGAAAATCAGTTAACACTCAGTGAAATGACGAGCTCTGATAAATTGGGAGATGTTTTCAATACCTTGAAACGAATTATCATTATTACCATTTCGGTGGAAGTTTTGGGAGCGATTTTAATTTTTTTCACTTTAGATTTAGAATTATTGGGAGACTCGGTAAATCAAGGGGTTTTCTTTTCTGTTTTCCATTCTATTTCTTCATTTTGTAATGCAGGGTTTTCCACTTTGGGAGGAAGTTTGGCAGAGTCAGGCTACGAATACAATTATCTATTGCATTTCATAGTGGCGGTTTTATTTATTTTTGGAGGAATGGGTTTTCCGATTGTGTACAATGTGTATCGATATGTAAGACACCTCATTCAAAATGTATTATTAGGACGGTTTATCACCCAAGAAAAAAAGTATTGTTATGACCCTTGGGTTTTAAATTTGAATAGTAGAATTTTATTGATTACCACTTTTTCTTTATTGATTGTAGGAACGCTTTTGGTCTATATCTTTGAGGTAGATGGTGTTTTAAAAGAACATTCGTTGGTAGGTTCTTGGGTAGAAGCCTTTTTCATTTCTGCAACAAATAGAACGGCAGGGTTTAATACCGTAAGTATGACTGCATTGTCTGCTCCTACATTGATGATTTCCCTTTTATTAATGTGGGTAGGAGCATCACCAGCCTCAACAGGAGGTGGTATCAAAACGAGTACTTTTGCCATTGCTACGATGAATATTTTAAGTTTGGTAAGAGGAAAACAACGAACTGAGGTTTTTAGTAGAGAAATTGGAGAATCATCTATCAGAAGGTCGTTTGCCATTATTGCATTATCTTTAATCGTAATAGGCTTAGCGGTTTTTGTGTTGGTAATTATCGAAAAGGATAAAGATTTAATGAGTTTAGCATTTGAGGCTTTTTCTGCTTATTCTACGGTAGGATTGAGCTTGGATGTAACGCCTAATTTATCTTATGGAGGTAAAATAGTGATTATTTTAGTCATGTTTATTGGTAGAGTGAGTATGTTCTCTTTACTGATAGCCATTGTGAAAAGAGAGAAATATTTTAATTATCGTTATCCAAAAGAAGAGATTTTGATAAATTAATCAGTTATCTAGTGGTTTAGTAGTCTAGTGGTCAGTGTTTAGCAACTAGATTACTGGTGTACTAGCTTACTGAAAAACTTAAAATAAAAAAAATGAAATATATAGTAGTAGGTTTAGGGAATTTCGGTCTTTCGTTGGCGGAAAAACTAACCAAATTAGGAAACGAGGTCATCGGAATAGATAGTTCGATGAGTAAAGTGGAATCGGTAAAAGAGAAGATTTCTCATGCCATTTGTATGGATGCTACCGATGAATATACGATGGGCGGATTGCCTTTCAAAGATACCGATGTGGTTATTATTGCCATTGGTGAAAATAAGGGAGCCAATATTATGGCGACCGCAATGGTGAAAAAATTACACCCCAAAAAAATCATCAGTAGGGCGATTGACCCGCTTCACGAAACTATTCTTCAGGCGATGGATATACGAACTATTGTTCACCCAGAGGAGGAAACCGCAGAAAAATGGGCGAAAAAACTTTCTTTAAAAGGAATGGTAGATTCTTTTGCATTGAGTGGTAAAGACAGTATTGTGGAAATTGCTTTGCCTGAAAGGTATATTGGGAAAACGATTGAAGAAGTTGGTTTCAGAAGTCGTTATAATCTAGCATTTTTGACCATTATTAAAAAGGTGGCAGAGAAAACTTTATTTGGTAAAGCAAAGAGAGTGAATGAAGTGCAAGGTGTTCTGAATTATGACGCTGTCTTAGAGTCTGGAGATATTTTGGTGCTTTATGGAAAAAATGAAGATATTAATCAGTTTATAAAGGAGAGTTAATTTTATTAATGTATAATGATGAGATGTACAATGATGGTTGATGAGATGTATAATGATAAATATGGTCAGTGAATCAATAATCAATAATCAACAATCAATAAATCAATAAGTCAACAAATCAAAAAAGAAAAATGGCAAAACAAGAAGATGTATTTAAAAAAGTAGTTTCCCACGCAAAGGAGTATGGGTTTATTTTTCCGTCAAGTGAAATTTACGACGGGCTTTCAGCAGTGTATGATTATGGACAAAATGGAGTGGAACTTAAAAATAACATCAAAACTTATTGGTGGAAAGCCATGACGCAACTCAACGAAAATATCGTGGGAATAGATTCTGCCATTTTAATGCACCCAACCACTTGGAAAGCCTCTGGACATGTAGATGCATTTAGCGACCCATTAATTGATAATAAAGATTCTAAAAAGAGATTTAGAGCCGATGTTTTAGTGGAAGATTATTGTGCTAAATTAGAAACCAAAGCCGAAAAAGAAATCAAAAAGGCTCAAAAAAGATTTGGGGAAGACTTTGATAAAGCTCAGTTTGAAGCAACGAACCCAAGAGTTTTAAAATATAGAGAACAACAAAAAACAATTCTTTCAAGATTAGCCCAATCATTAGACAACGAAGATTTAGCTGATGTAAAAGCTTTGATAGAAGAGTTAGGAATTGCAGATCCAGATACAGGTTCTAAAAATTGGACAGATGTAAGGCAATTTAATTTGATGTTTGGGACTAAATTAGGAGCGTCGGCAGAGTCTGCAACAGATTTATATTTAAGACCAGAAACAGCACAAGGTATTTTTGTGAATTTCCTCAATGTTCAAAAAACATCAAGGCATAAATTACCTTTCGGAATTGCTCAGATAGGAAAAGCATTCAGAAATGAGATTGTGGCAAGGCAGTTTATTTTCAGAATGAGAGAGTTTGAGCAAATGGAAATGCAATTTTTTGTACCACCAGGGACAGAATTGGAATTTTATAAAGAGTGGAAAGAAAAACGCTTGAATTGGCATTTAGCATTGGGCTTAGGAGAAGATAATTATAAATTCCACGACCACGAAAAATTAGCTCACTACGCCAATGCAGCCGCAGATATTGAGTTTAAATTTCCATTTGGTTTTAAGGAATTAGAAGGTATTCATTCGAGAACAGATTTTGATTTGTCGGCTCACGAAGAACATTCAGGAAGAAAATTGCAGTACTTTGACCCAGAGCGAAAAGAGAGTTATGTGCCGTATGTAGTCGAAACTTCTATTGGTTTAGATAGAATGTTTTTGGCGTTGTTATCTCATTGTTTAAAAGAGGAGAAGTTGGAAGACGGTTCAGAGCGAACGGTTTTATCTTTACCGCCAGCCTTAGCACCTGTGAAAGCTGCGATTTTACCATTGATGAAAAAAGATGGTTTGGGCGAATATGCAGAGAAGATTTTCAATGATTTGAAATATGATTTCAATTTAATTTATGAGGAAAAAGACAGTATCGGAAAACGCTACCGAAGAAATGATGCTTTAGGAACGCCTTATTGTATTACGATAGATCATGATTCTCTCAAAGATAATACGGTAACTTTACGAGACAGAGATACGATGAAGCAAGAGCGAGTTCCTGTATCCGAATTACGAAGAATCATCGATGAAAAAACAAGTTTTAGAAATTTATTGTCGAAAATATAGAATGATTTTATAAAATGAAACCTCTCAATTTTTGGGAGGTTTTTTATTTTGATAGGGTGTAAATTCGTTCAATAATAAAGCTTTCAATTATTTAAAATTCACTATTTTTGTGAAATATTATTTTAAACTCAAAAAAACAAGTATGGACGCTTACAAAAATCCTTTAGAAGAAAGATATTCAAGTAAAGAAATGTTACATGTATTTTCTCCGAACCATAAATTTGGAACTTGGCGAAAATTATGGATTGCATTGGCAGAAATTGAAAAAGATTTAGGTCTTGATATCACCGATGAGCAAATTGCAGAACTAAAAGCACAACAGTCGAATATCGACTTTGAAAAAGCCAAAGTATATGAAAAGAAATTCAGACACGATGTAATGGCTCACGTTCATACTTATGGTGATGTAGCACCTTCTGCAAAGGGGATTATTCACTTGGGAGCGACTTCTGCTTTTGTGGGAGATAATACAGATTTAATTCAGATGAGAGATGCTTTATTGATTGTGAGAAAACAGTTGGTAAATGTCATTGATAAATTATCTAAATTTGCTTTGGAGCAAAAAAACACACCAACACTTGGTTTTACACACTTTCAACCCGCACAATTAACAACCGTTGGAAAAAGAACAACCCTTTGGTTACAATCGTTAATTTTAGATTTTGAAGAATTAGAATTTTTCATCGAAACTTTGAGATTTAGAGGAGTGAAAGGAACTACGGGAACGGCAGCGAGTTTCTTGGAGTTATTCAATGGAGATTACGACAAAGTAAAAACGTTGGATAAAGAACTTTCTAAGAGATTTGGATTCGATAAAGTGTTCGGTGTTTCTGGGCAAACTTACGATAGAAAATTAGATGCCAAAGTGGTAGCTTTATTGTCTAATATCGCTCAGTCGGCTCACAAGTTCACGAATGATTTAAGGTTGTTACAAAACTTAAAAGAAATTGAAGAACCGTTTGAGAAAAATCAAATTGGTTCATCGGCAATGGCGTATAAACGAAATCCAATGCGTTCTGAAAGAATTGGGGCGTTATCAAAATTCGTAATGTCTTTATCTTCAAGTTCGGCGATGGTAGCATCTACGCAATGGTTTGAGAGAACTTTGGATGATTCAGCGAATAAAAGATTAACAATTCCTCAGGCATTCTTGGCAGTTGATGCTATTTTATTGATTTGGAATAATATTATGGACGGCTTAGTGGTGTATGAAAACCGAATTAATAAGCACATTATGGGGGAATTACCATTTATGGCGACGGAATATGTGATTATGGAAGAAGTGAAAGCGGGTGGAGATAGACAAGAAATTCACGAGGTTATTCGTACACATTCTATGGAAGCATCTAAAAAAGTAAAAGTAGAAGGGAAAGAAAATGATTTAATTGAAAGATTAATGAATGACGATTCTCTTAAAATGGATAAATCTAAAATTGCCGAGGTAATGGATCCTAAAAACTTTATTGGATTTTCGCCAATTCAAACAGAGGAGTTTGTGAAAAATGAAGCACAACCGATTTTAGATAAATATAAAGAATTATTAGGATTAGAAGCGGATTTGAAAGTCTAAATATTAGATTGTAAAGTGTAAAAGTAAAAATTTGATAAAGTTGAGATGATTTATTTCATCGTTTATTGTCTTGATTCTTGGCTCTTGCATCTAACAAATAAAAAATAAAAATCGTGATTCTTGGCTCTTGGTTCTTGAATCTAAATAAATAAAAATATGAATAAAAGAATTTTCGTAGAAAAGAAAGCCATTTTTGATGTGGAAAGCCCAAAGGTTTTGGCAGAAATTAAAAATGTGTTACCAGAAATAAAATCGGTGAAGGTCTATAATGTTTATGATGTTTTCGGATTAGATGACAATGATTTCCAAAAGGTCGTGAATAACACTTTTGTAGATGCTGTTACCGATATTTTACATCATCAGAATCCAAGTGAAAAATTACATTTCGCTACTGAATTTTTACCAGGGCAATACGATCAAAGAGCCGATTCTGCTCAACAATGTATCGCTTTATTAACGGATGTTGAAAATGCAACGGTACGAAGTGGTAAATTAATCGAATTGGAAGGAATCCAAGAAACTGACTTACCAAAAGTAAAAGATTTATTAATCAACAAAGTGGAAAGTCAGGAGAAAGATTTATCGGTTTTGGAAATTCCTGCCGAGGAAGAACCAAGCGAAGTAATCACTTACGATGATTTTAACACCTTAACGATTGAACAACTCAACGATTTTTACAATGCTCACGGTTTTGCTTTTGGTTTGGATGATTTGGAGCATATCCAAAAATATTTCCAAGAGGAAGGAAGAAACCCTACCGAAACAGAATTGAAGGTTTTAGATACTTATTGGAGTGACCATTGTCGTCATACGACTTTTGAAACTGAGTTGAAAAATATCGAATTTGAAGGCGATTATAAAATTACTTTACAACAAATTTTTGATGATTATTTAGCCAAAAGAAAATTCTTAAAAAGAGAGCATAAGCCTATTTCATTAATGGACTTAGGAACTATCTCTGCTAAATATTTATACCAAACAGGTAAATTGGATAATTTGGTTATTTCCGATGAAATCAATGCTTGTACGGTAGAAATTGACGCTGAATACGACGGTAAAAAAGAGCCTTGGTATTTATTATTTAAAAATGAAACGCACAACCACCCGACGGAAATTGAGCCATTTGGTGGAGCATCTACTTGTTTAGGTGGAGCGATTAGAGACCCATTGTCTGGGCGTTCGTATGTGTATCAAGCGATGCGTTTGACTGGTGCTGGAAATGTTTTAGAGCCTATTTCTGAAACAATGAAAGGTAAATTGCCACAAAGAACCATTACGAAACAAGCAGCGAACGGATATTCTTCTTATGGAAATCAGATTGGTTTGGCAGTAGGAGGAGCAACGGGAAGTTCTAAGGAGCAAGATGAAACCTCTATTCATACGCTTTCTACCGAAGTTCAGAAAGGTAATGCCGTAGAGGAAAGAAAAATTCAGAGGTTGTTTAGAAATCCAAAAGTTACTCGTTTAATTAAGAAATCAAATGACTTTGGAGCGGGAGGAGTTTCCGTAGCGATTGGTGAAATTGCCGATTCTTTGGAAATCAATCTTGATGTAATGCCTTTGAAATATGAAGGATTAAATGGTACTGAATTAGCCATTTCGGAATCTCAGGAGAGAATGGCAGTCGTGATTGATGCGAAGGATAAAGAAGAGTTTATCAATTACTGTCAAAAAGAGAATGTTTACGCTTTTGAAATCGCAAAAGTAACCGATTCAGGAAGAATGAAAATTGCTTGGAGAGGAAACACGATTGTAGATTTAAGTAGAGCATTTTTAGATACCAATGGTTGTCCAAAATCTCAGGAAGTAAAGGTAAATCATTTGGAACGAAAAGCGAGTGAAAGCATTGATTTTAATAAAGAAAATTACTTCCAAATTTTAGCCGATAAAAATGTTTCTTCACAAAAAGGATTGGTAGAAATGTTTGATTCTTCGGTAGGAGGAACAACGGTAGCAATGCCTTATGGAGGTAAATATCAAGATACTTTAATGGAGGGAAGTGTGCAAGCATTACCTGTGTTAAATGCTGAAAGCGTAGATACTGTTTCTTTGGCGAGTTGGGGATTTGATGCCGATGTATCTTCGGATAACTCAATGATTGGTTCTGCCAATGCGGTAGTGGAATCTGTAGCGAAAATTGTGGCTATGGGTGGAAAATACCAAAATATTAGATTGAGTTTCCAAGAGTATTTTGAAAAATTAGGAGATCAACCAGAAAAATGGGGTAAACCTTTGGCGTCGTTGCTTGGTGCGTATGATGCTCAGATGAATTTGGAATTGGCAGCGATTGGTGGAAAAGACTCAATGAGTGGAACTTATCAAGATATTAATGTGCCACCAACTTTAATTTCTTTCGCTTGTGCTAATGGAAATAAAGACAATATTATTTCTCCTGAATTGAAGAAAGCCGATAATGGAATTTATTGGTTTAATCATCAGCCACAAGAAAATGGATTACCGAATTACGATCAATTGAAATCGGTGTTTGATTTTGTATATCAAGGAATTAAAGACCAAAAAATTGTTTCTGTAAAAACTATCAAGGAAGGTGGTGTAGCCGTAGCCTTGGCGAAAATGAGTTTCGGAAACGAATTGGGTGCTGAAATTAATATTGATGAAAAAGCATTATTACATAAAAATATCGGAAGTTTAATCATTGAAACAACGGAAGATATTAGCCACGATTTATTCCAGAAAATTGGTCAGGTTACCGAAAATAAAGCATTGAAAATTAATAATGAATCTTTTGATATTGCAGAACTGAAAAAGGTGAATCAATCTGTATTTGAGGGATTATTCCCAACGAAAGAGCAAGAGAAAATCGTGATTAATTTAGATGAAAAACTGAATAATACTTCGGCGAAGAATATCATTATTAAGAAACATCATATTGCGAAACCAAAAGTATTTGCTCCGATTTTCCCAGGGACAAATTGCGAGTACGAAACGCAAAATGCATTCAGAAAAGAAGGTGCTGAGGTAACGAGTTTGCCATTAATCAATTTGAATAACGACTTACTGAATGACAGCATAGATGCTTGGGTAAAAGAAATTGAAACGGCTCAGATTTTAATGTTTTCAGGTGGATTCTCGGCAGGAGATGAGCCAGATGGTTCTGCGAAATTCATTGTCAATGTCTTAAAAAACGACAAGATGAAACAAGCGGTTCATCAGTTATTGGAAAGAGATGGAATGATTTTAGGAATTTGTAATGGTTTCCAAGCCCTTGTGAAGTCAGGATTGTTACCTTACGGACAGATTAGAAATTTAGATGAAAATTCTCCAACTTTGGCACATAATGCGATTGGAAGACATATTTCTCAGATGGTAAATGTGAAGGTAATTAATGATAATTCGCCTTGGTTAAAAGGAATGAAAGGTCAGGAATTTACGATTCCAATTTCTCACGGAGAAGGTAGATTTATGGCATCGGAAGAAGTATTGACGGATTTGTATAAAAAAGGTCAAATTGCTACGCAATACATTGATTTAGATGGAAATATTGCTCACGGAATGCCATTTAACCCTAATAATTCGTTATTTGGAATTGAAGGAATTACAAGTGAATGTGGAAAAATTTATGGTAGAATGGGACACCCAGAAAGGTTCGCAAAAGGTTTAATGAAAAATATCCCTGATGCCAACTATCATAATATTTTCAAAAATGGAGTGGAATATTTTAAATAAAACGATAATGAAAAAAATATTTTTATTACTTTTTCTGAGTCTTCATGCCCTTGCATTTTCACAAGCGTATAGGAAGAAAGTAGCCAAAGAAGTTTGTGCTAAATTAAAGAAAATGGATGTGTCTAACAAAACAGAATCTCAATTAAAAAGAGCGTTTGGATTGGCAGGTGTGACGGTGGCTTTTCGTTATCAGTCAGAGATAAAGAAAAATTTGGATATTGATTTGGTACGAGATATCGGAGATCAATCAAAAATGGAGCGTTTAGGTGTTGAGATAGGTCTTATGGCAGCATCAGAATGTCCAGAAGTGTTTAAGACGATGTTTTTGAATGAAGAACGATCTCAAGAAAGGGTAGCCGTATCTTCACCTCCTGTATCTTTGGTTAGTGGAAAGATTACAAAAGTAAAAAAAGGTAATTTTGTTGTTTTTTATTTGAAAGGAGATAATGATATTTTGCAAGAGTTCTATTGGGTAGGAAAAATTTCTTCTAATATCAATTTGCCCGATGAATATTTAAACTTGAAAAATAAAAGAGTGTTTATAGGCTCTCACAAAAGCACTATTTTTGATGCGGAGGTCAATGCCTATAAGACCGTTAATGAAATACATCATTTGAAGGTAGATACACCATAACAAAACTTAGAGGTAGGGCGATAAGCTTTACCTCTTTTTTTGATTTTTAGAAAATTAAAAATATTCATGTTTTCCTTTTTCATTTTTTTTCATTATATTTGCTCATAAAATTAAATTTTAGCATATGAAATTTATTGTTTCGAGTGGAGAATTACAGAAGTCTTTACAGACGATTAGTGGTGTGATTTCTACCTCTCAATCAAGACCGATATTAGAGAATTACCTTTTTGAAATCACTCAAAATAATCTTCAAATTACAGCTTCGGATGGCGAAACTACGCTGATGACTTCTTTGGAAATAAAGTCCGAAGATGAAGGGAAAATTGCTGTTCCTGCTAAGATTTTTCAAGATTTCTTGAAAACTTATGGAGAGCAACCTTTAACTCTATCTGTAAAAGCCTTAGAAGAGGGTGGAGGTTTATTGGAGATTTTGGATGAAAAGGATAATTTCGAGGTAGCTTTGGATAATGCAGACGATTACCCAGAATTACCAGAATTTGATGCTTCACAAAGTGTAACAATGCCCGCAGGTGTTTTATCTGATGCGTTGAGTAATACACTTTTTGCAACGAGCAACGATTCTCTACGACCAGTAATGACGGGAGTTTTATTCCAATTTGGAGAAAATGAAACTAACTTTGTTTCTACCGATTCTCATCGTTTGGTGGTTTATAAAAGAACCGACATCAAGTCTGAGCCAATGGATTTCATTATGCCAAAGAAACCATTGAGTATTTTTAAGAATATTTTGGGAGGTTCAAATGCCGATTTGGTAATTGATTTCAATGAAAATATGGCGAGATTTACTTTCGAAAATCATGTTTGGATTTGTAGATTAATCGATGGTAAATATCCAAATTACAATGCTGTAATACCAAAAGACAACCCTAATGTATTGACGATTAACAGAAGTTTGTTGCTTAATTCTATGCGAAGAGCTTCTATTATGTCTAATAAATCGACCAATCAGGTAAGGTTTAAATTGTCAGGGAATATTTTACATCTTCATGCAGAAGATACGGAGTATGCAAATAAGGCAGAAATGCAAGTGCCTTGTGATTATCAAGGAGAAGACATCAATATTGGATTCAGTTCTAAATTTCTAACAGAAATGTTGTCAATTTTGAGTTCTGATGATATTACGATTAAAATGTCGGTGCCTAATCGCCCAGGAATTGTAGAGCCAATCGATGGTTTAGAAGAAAATGAAAGTGTATTAATGCTTTCCATGCCAGTCATCGGTATGTAAAAACTGAATTTATTTTCATAACAAATTATAAGTTAACAATCTAAATAGAAATCCAAAATTTGGGTTTCTATTTTTTTGCCCTAATTTTTAAGATGAATTATTTCCCATTTTCATGAAAAATAACGATATTTGTAAATTATATTTTAATTAAATCATAGTCGATGAAAATTTCAAATAATTGGTTGCAAAATTATATTCAAACAGATTTAAAAACTGAAACCATAGGAGAAATCCTAACGGACATCGGTTTAGAAGTAGAGGGAATAGACCGTTTTGAAAATATTAGAGGAGGTTTAGCAGGAATTGTAGTGGGAAAAGTACTCACCTGTGAAAAGCACGAAAATGCCGATAAACTAAAGGTTACTACCGTAGACATTGGTCAAGGGGAACCTTTGCAAATTGTATGTGGTGCTCCAAATGTAGAGGCGGGACAGTTGGTTCCTGTGGCAACGGTAGGTACCATTTTATATGATGATAAAGGTAACTCGTTTGAGATTAAAAAAGCAAAAATTAGAGGTGAAAGATCTTTTGGGATGATTTGTGCCGAGGACGAATTAGGTTTAGGAAATAATCATGATGGAATAATGGTGCTTGACCCCGAAAAATATGAAGTAGGAAAACCTTTTGCCGAATATTTTGATATTGTAACAGATGAAGTTTTTGAAATTGGTTTAACTCCCAATAGAACCGATGCAATGTCGCATTATGGTGTAGCGAGAGATTTGAATGCGTATTTAAAATCTAACCAAATGTCTTCTGATTTTGAGAAAATCAGTCAGCAAGTTTTAGACACCAATACTGAAAGCCATGGCTTTAGTATCGAAATTGAAAACGATGAACTTTGTCCAAGATATGTGGGAGCGATGATTAAAAATGTAGTCGTGGAAGAATCTCCAGAATGGTTACAAAACAATTTGCAAGCCATTGGTTTAACGCCTAAAAATAATATTGTAGATATTACCAATTATATCCTCCACGGATTAGGGCAACCTTTACACGCCTTTGATGCTGATAAAATCAAAGGGAATAAAATTAAAGTTGGAGTAAATTCAGCAGGAACTATTTTCAAAACCTTAGATGAAGTTGAGCGAAAACTCAATGGTTCGGAGATTATGATAAAAGACGCCGAAGATAATCCTTTGTGTATTGCAGGAGTGCTCGGCGGAGCAGATTCTGGCGTGTCCGAAAATACAACGACTATATTTTTAGAAAGTGCGTATTTCAACCCTGTGGCAATTCGAAAAGGAGCGAAATTTCACGGCTTAAACACCGATGCTTCTTTTAGGTTTGAAAGAGGAGTTGATCCCAATACAGTCAAAACAGCTATCACTTATGCTATTCAATTGATTCAGGATATCGCTGGTGGAGAGTTGGTTGGGGAACTCATGGAGCATTATCCAAAGAAAATCGACAGTACGAATATTATTTTAAGATATTCAATGTTAGACCAAATTTTAGGTTTAAAAATTCACCGTGAAAAGGTAAAAGAAATTTTAAAACATTTAGATATTGAGGTCTTAAATGAAATTCCAAATGGTTTAGAAATATTATCTCCTCCTTATCGAGCAGATGTAACAAGGGAGATAGATGTCATCGAAGAGATTTTGAGAATCTATGGCTATAATAAAGTAGAAGCTCCTCAGAAATTTTCTTTTACACCAGTAGAATTGGATACCTTAACACAAGATGAATTGGAAAATTCATGGGCGAGAACTTTACAGTCTAATGGCTTCAATGAGGTGATGAACAACTCTTTAACTTCGGTAAAAGATGAAACTGATGCCGTGAAATTATTAAACCCATTGAGTAATGAGTTGTGTTTTATGCGAAAATCTTTATTGGAAGGTTTATTGCAGAATACAATTTATAATATCAATAGAAAAAATGCAGATATTAAGTTTTTCGAGTTAGGGAAAATCTATCATAAAAGAGCAGAATACGAAGAGCGAAAGCAGTTGGCAATGTTGATTTCAGGAAGAAATCACAAAGAGAATTGGTTAGAACCAAAGGCGTTTAGTCATTTTTATGATTTAAAAGGATTTGTTCAGGTTTTATTACAAAGATTAAATATCGAATTAACCGAAAAATCGCTTGAAGATGAGCGTTTTGCTGATGCAATTGTTTTGGAATATAAAGGAAAAGTAGTAGCGAGATTAGGAAAAGTTTCGACACAATTATTGAAAGATTTTGATATAGAGCAAGATTGTTTCTATGCCGAAATTGAGTTAGAAACGGCTCAGGAATTAAGAAACAAAGAGAACTTTAAATTTGTAGATATTCCGAAATTCAATAAAATTAGAAGAGATTTGGCATTATTGGTGGATAAAAAAGTAACTTATGCCGACTTATACCAAGCTGCGAAAAGCCAATCTTCCAAATACCTGAAAGACATTAATTTATTTGATGTTTATGAAGGGAAAAATTTACCAGAAGGCAAGAAATCTTATGCTTTGAGTTTCCACTTATTAAAAGAGGAGAAGACGCTCGAAGAAAAAGAGATTACAGCAGTGATGAATAAACTGATTAAAATATTTGAAAAACAATTTAATGCAGAACTAAGATAAAATAAAGATTATGAAAAAAGGATTATTATTAATTGTAATGAGTTTGTTTTTGGTTTCTTGTGGAATCAACCAAAACACCGTGAAGCATCAAAAAGCACAAAAAATAAAATTAGAAAACACTTCTTGGAAGTCAATAGAATCGGTAAAAGGGAAAGTTCCTACTTTGCAGATTAGCAATGGAAAAATACATGGAAATGCGGGTTGCAACAATTATTTTGGTAGTCTAACCATCAATAAAGCAACAGGTCTATTTTCTGTCGGAAAGTTAGGTGTAACCAAAATGGCTTGTCGAAATATGAAGGTCGAGCAAAACTTTTTACAAATGTTACAAAAAGTAGATCATTATAAAATAGAAGAGGGTATTTTAAAATTATATCACAACAAAATCTTAATACTGAAATTTGCTCAAGAATAAAGAAAAGGACTCAAATCGAGTCCTTTTTTGTTTTTATTCATCTTCCAAATCGTCATATTGAGCGATTTCTGCTTCTGCCCATTTGAAGGCTTGTTCTATAACTTTGGTTGCTTCATCAGCAAGTGTTTCTTCGTTATCACCATCCAAATCATCTAACCACTCTACTTCTTCCTCCTCGATATTTAAAATAAATCTTGGGTATTCGGTATGAACAACAAATAAATCTTCTGGAAACTCGTTGTTATCTGCCATTAAAAACTTTGGTAATTTCATTTTTTTTCGATTTTAAATTTAATCAAAGGTATAAAAAATATTAAAACTATACTATTGATTCTTGTAACATTTTGTTTTTTTAAACAACTAATAAATAAAGTAATAAAATGAAAAATCGCAAAATAATTCTCTTAGCCTTATCCCTGATGATGAATTTTTCGTTCGCTCAAAGAAAAAAAATCAAAGAAAAAGAAATTAAAGGAGTGGTCATCCGAAAAAAGAAAAAAGCGGTGGAACATAAGCCCGATCGCACTATTTTCAATTTTTCAGAACAGCCACACCTGAATACAGGAACGGCAATGGAAGGTATCAAAAAATTACCCGGACTTATCGTTTCCGATATAGCGGGCATGATGTATCAGGGGAAAATATTGGATGTATATATGGACTCCCGCCCTTTGAATATTACTTCCAACGAACTCAATTCGTTTTTAGAGGGAATACCTGCCAGTGCTATCGAAAAAATAGAAGTGATCACCCAACCTGGAGCAGAATATCCTGCCACTTCTGGAGGAGCTATTTTGAATATTATTACCAACAAAAATGCAAAGAAATATTTAACAGCCACTTACTCTGGCGGTTATCGGTTTTCTCATTATGATAAATTGAGACAAAGAACCAATCATTCCCTGAATATCAATGCTAAAAACAAATATTTTGCTTGGCAGTTGAATGTAGGGCAAAATTATGCCGAATCCAATTCTTTTAATAATATGGCGGATATTTTTAGCACTGATACAGAGCAACAACGAAGAGGTTATTTTGCAAAAGGAGCGATGACTTTTAATTTGGGAAAAGACAGAATGATTTTAAATTATGACCTTTTCCATAGGAACAATGATAATACGGTTGTCAGCGAAGCGCTTCAGTATTTTGTAAAAGACCATTCTAAAAATAAAAATCTTCGTCAGAATGCATCATTAACGTATCAGAAAAAATTCTATGATAAAGATAAAAAACTGAACTTCAAGGCTTCTTATACCGATTCCAAAAGAGATTTTACTCAAAATGGATTAACACAATCAACACAATATCAAAATGCTTCTCATTTTCAAAATGGAGAATTTAAAATAGATTACACTCAGCCTATTCAGTTATTAGATGAAGGAAAATTAAACTTCGGAGGTTTATACGAAAAGACCTTTTTTGAAGCAAAAAATGAAGGAATCACCAATTTGGATTATTCTCGACAAACCGCCTCTTCGTATTTGGAACTTCAAACGAAATGGAAAAAATTAGATTTCATTCTTGGAGCAAGGTTGGAAAACTATGATATTTTTGGAACAACCCTAGCAGAAGGAATAGAAGAAAATTTAACGCCATTTAAAAAGACCAAACTCTTTCCCAATGCTAGCGTACAATATAATTTTATAGACAAGGTCTATTTTGGACTGAATTACAATAAGAAAATTCGGCTCCCAAGTATCTCTGCATTAAATCCTAATAATAATACTTATCAAAATCCTAATGCTAGTATTACAGGAAATCCTAATCTTCAACCCACGATTTTTGACAATTATGAAGCCAAATTGTCCGTTTTTGATTACGCATTTATTTCCTACAATATCAGTAGAGCGAAGAATCAAGTGGCTAATGTCATCTATACAAAAAGTGATAATACTTTCGCCAATGAGCAAATCAATATTAATGACATGAAAATTCATAATGTTAATATCGGACTACCTTTGCCATTCATGCTTTTCACCAAACCTCTATCCGAAGTAATGAAAGTGAACTTCAACCCTGATAAAATCAATTTCATGTATCTCTATGCAGGATACCAAAAACATCAGTTACCTGATATTCAAACAAAAGGCTTCTGGGTTTTTAACCTAATGACGCAACTGATTTTACCAAAAGAAATAAAATTAGTAGGAAATTATAGTCATATTACCAAAAATGGTTCTTACTATTATTATAATATCATTGAACCTTTCAATCAATCTTTTGACCTGACTTTATCTCGAAAATTCTTAAATAAAAGATTGAATGTTTCGCTCTATGCCAATGATATTTTTAACCAACGAAGAGTAGCATTGAGTTCTAATTATCAAACGCCTATTTATTTTGATGCCAAAAGAGATACGAGAAGCTTTGGGATTTCTTTAAGTTATAAGATTAGAGCAAAGAAAAATAAATTAGCCACTGAGGAAAGAAACCTGCTCAATTCGTCTAATACAGAAGAAGACACTTCTATTTTGAAATAATAGCATTTAGATTTTAAAATGTAAACAGGCTCTAAAAAAAGAAATACCTGACCGAAGAAAAAATGGCTTGAATTTTGCATTCATCTTTCAGTAATAAAATAATTAATTTATGAAAAAATATATTATTTCGATTGGTTTATTGGTAGGAGCAGGAGCTTTTATCACAACCACAACACAATCTTGTTCTGTTTTAGCAACAACAGATGTTGGAATGTCTGTGATTAAGAGTTTATTAAACAGAGGAATTGATAAGGCATCGGCAATCTATAGCAACGAAAAAGAATTCCTTTCTAATAATCAGATAGACAAAGCGTTACCAAGCCAATTGAGAAAAATAAACGATATTTTAAATAAAGTTTCTCCCGATTTGGTTAAAAAAGAGAAAATATACATTGCAAAAGCGGCGGCTTATACTGTAAAAACTTCTACGCCTATTTTGAAAAATACGGTGAATAACTTGACCAAAGCAGATGTAGCAAGAATTACTCAAGGTGGAAAGGGAACTTTAACGCAAGTTTTAAAAGAAAAAGCTTATCAGCAAGTGGTTTCTGCCATTGTGCCAAAAGTAGATGAAAAATTGAACCAATTTGGCATCGTGAAAACGATTAATACCGCACTTAGGGGAAATCAAAATAATCCTGCCACTGGAGGTATTAGTAAATTGGCTTCGGAGCAAATTGCTACTGGACTTTTCAACATCATTGAAAAGTATGAAAAAGACAATAAAAACAGCATTTTAGGACTGAAACTTTAAATTTTTATTAACTACAACAAATGAAATAGTGTAGCAGTTTTATGATTGTTACACTATTGGATTTGATGATTTGTTACACTAATAAATTAGAATAAAATGTCAAACAAAGAAGATTTTTATACCTCGTTAAAAGTTAAGTTAGAGGAAAACCATCATTTTCCAGAAGATTATCTTTTCAAATTTATTATACCCAATGATAAAGCGAAACTTACAGCCATTTATCAAATTTTTGATGAAGTAAAACATACAATTAATACTCGAGAGAGTAAAAATGCAAAATACATTTCCGTGAGTTTATTGGCTTTTGTATTAGACGCTAATCAGGTAATTGATATTTATCAAAAAGTTGGAGAGATAGACAATGTTATTATGCTTTAAAATTGATTAATAAAATAATAAGCACCAATAAATGAAAATTCTCATTACAGGAGCAACAGGTTTAGTAGGCACAAAATTAGTCCGAAGATTAGAAGATAGAGGACATTTTGTGTCTGTTTTGGTTAGACAACAACCTCAAAAAAAGAATGAATTTTATTGGAATCCCGCCCAAAATGAAATTGACAAAAACGCATTTTCGGACATTGATGCAATTATCCATTTAGCAGGTGCAAATATTGGTAAAAAATGGACGAAAAGTCATCGAAAGGCAATCGTTTCAAGTAGAATAGAGACGGCAGATTTAGTATTAAACACCTGTAAAGCATTGAATACTAAACTGAAATGTTTTATCTCGGCAGGAGGAATTAATTACTATGGTACTTTCAGTTCCGATGAGGTTTTAACCGAGGAAACGCCTATTTTACATCAAGATTTTTTATCAAGTGTTTGTCAGCAATGGGAAAATAAAGCTGACGAATTTTCCAGCATTTCGGAGCGAGTGGTTGTATTACGCACCGCTCCTGTTTTGGCTTCTAAAGGAGGCTGTTTGGATAATATTAAAACCATTACCGATTTGCATTTATCGGCAGGGTTGGGAAGTGGTCAACAATGGTTTAATTGGATTCATATCGACGATTTGGTCGAGATGTATATTTTTGCATTAGAAAACAAAACTGTACAAGGAGCCATCAATGCTGTTGCCGACGAGATTCCTACCAATCAAAATTTCATGAAGTCGGTGGCGAAAAGCAGAGGGAAATTATTTATTCCTATTACTATTCCTGCTTTTTTATTGAGATTCGCCCTAGGTGAAATGAGCGAAATATTATTAGAGGGAACAAGGATTTCCAACAAAAAAATCAAATCACTGGGATTTGATTTTAAATATAAAAGCTTAACTGATGCTTTGCAAAGCGTGAATGAATAACACAATTTAAAAACGATAAACAGCTGTTGCCGAAACTCTTACATTACCTACTGTCGAAGGATTGGCATTGGCTTTTACATTATCGTCAATATCGCCAAATGTAGCAGAAGTGTATTCTATTTCTGGTACAACACTAAACTTATTTTGTTTAAAATGTACTCTTCCCGAAACTCTCCACACATTATCAATCATTCTTGCTCCAAGTCCTCTACCATGCACATCTGTAAATTTATTATGTTGGTCGCGTTCAGCACCACTTAATTGAGTGTAACCAAAGAACATCCCGGGTGCTATTTTTTTATTGGCACTCGAGATATCAACCCATGCAGAAGAAGTGCGGATAGGTTGATAAGCTTCCTGACCATTGGTTTTGGTATAACTTGCATAACCACCCAACATTACGAGGTGATGCATATTTCCACCTGTTAGTCCATAAGCTTTCGCAATAATTTTATCGTTTTGATACTTAAAATAAGCAAGGAGATGGGCGGAATTCACCCTTTCGTTAGATACCAATCCATTAGAAACGGTAGTTGGTTTTATCGACTGATATTCTCCAGCGATACCTGCGGTGATATGGTCTTTTTTGTATTTCAGTTGTCCATGAAAAACGGGTAATATCGAATTGGTAGAACCACTGTTGAAATGTCCTTCGTTAGCGATAGGTGCAGAAAATTCTCTATCCTTATACGCTACAGCAACGAAATCTAAATGAGGTGTAATCTGTTGAGTAAGCTTTATCTGAGCAGATCTTCCAAAAGGATTAAACATGATTCCTACATTGAAGTTGGCTACCCCAGGATAAACATCGGTGATGAAAGAAGGATTCCAAGTTTGCCCTAATAATAAAGATGTTTTTGCCCAATCCAATTTGACATAAGCATGTCTAAGTCTTAATAAACCTATAGAACCTGTGCTTTTCACGGATTTATTGAGTTCAGTATTTCCAAAAAAGTCTCCTTCGATGACCGCAGCTGTTTTAGCTCCCCAAACTTTTTTACCTTTCACTTTTAATCCAAATCGTGAAGTGATTGCCAATAAACTGCTCGACAAACTAGCATTAATATCTTCTCCATTAGCATCTAAGTTTTTATCTAAAGGATACAAGTTCACTTGATATTCTCTCACATTAGCCGTTTTTCTTGAATCAAAAACATAATCAGTTCTGATAAACCCATAAGGCTTAACACTCCAATCTGATTTTTGTTGTGCCATCATTATACCGCTTGATATGATCCCTAAAATCATAAAGGTACATAACTTCAATGCTTTCATAATTTTCATTTTTGGGGCAAATATAATTAAAAATACAATAGGGATTTTTAGTGGGATTAATGAATTTTGAGCAAAGTAAAGTGTAGGGAAGTTTTTCTTGTAAAATTGATGCTGATTTTATATATTTGTTAGGTATACTAAATTTCCGATAAAATGTTAATTGCTTCATCGTATAAGTATGGTTCTAATGCATTATTTGTTTTTCAAAAATTGCAGGATAATGGATTTAGTGCAATCGTGAAGGAAGAACCTGATGAAGCTTTCCCTTTTCAGATTTGGGTAAAGAAAGCAGATTTAAAAGGTGTAATGCCGATTATTGAGCGTTTGACAATTGTAGAAAACGATTTAGATCCACAATCCGAAGGCTGTATTGAAGGCTATGTCGAATGGAAAGGTAATATGTATAATGCTGGATATTATACAGGTGGTAGAATTCCTTATTGGCTTTACAATAAAAAAAAGTGGAAATACCTTGTGCCTGTATATTTGTTTTGTGGTATTTTTTATATGATATCGTTCATTTTTTTTGACCTTGAAATCACTTTTTATAGTTTGATGTGGATGATGATTTATTTTTTTATCGGTATAGCGATGTTATTTCAACTTTACGATTCGAAAGGCAATAAATGAAAAATCTTAAAATCTATAAACCAATTTTAAAGCAAGATTAAAGTTGAAATTTGTTTTCACACCTTGTTGATTTGTATTAAGGCTAAATACAAAAGGATTGGCACCTCCACAAGTCCAATGGTTGTTTTCGTATTTTTCTTTACCAATAATATTTTTATATTGTATATCTCTAATACGAAGTCCAAAGCCAATTTTAGGCATAACAGAAACACTATTTTTCTTATACCCTAAAATACTATAATTTTTTCATATTAAAATTTATAAAAAAATCTAAAAGCAAGGTTCAAATTAATACCGACTTCATTACCTGCCTTAATTCTGTAATTCGACCCAGATAATTCCGTTGAATAGTGTTTACTATAGTCTTGCTCTAACCCAACGATATTATTGTATTGTACATTTCTATTTCTGATTCCAATACCGACTTTCTGCATTAACCCAAATCGTTTTCCAAAATAATACAATAAGTTATAATTGATATTTGCTCCTATTTTTATTCTTTTATAATCGGCTTGTTGGTATTTGTAATTTTGTGGTAATCCAAAATTACCACCTTTCTGCTGAAACCAACTGTTTTTAAAGGTGTCGGTATGTTTAATATAAAAAGGTTCAATGGAAACTAAGTGCTTGAGTTTGGTAGAAGGTCTTAAATCATAATAAACCTCTGGGCGAACTTCAAATAATTGGTAGTTCTCTCTAATTCGGTGATTTGTCCCTATTAGTCCTGCATTTCCATAACCTACATCTACACCTACCCAAACTCTTTCATCAATCTTTTGAATAAACCCTGCGTTAATTCTTGGATTAAAACTAAACGAACCTGTTAGTACATCAAGAGTAGCGAGGGATTGAAACTTTTCTTGGGCATTCCCGAAAAAACAAAGCCCAATACCAATAAAAATGCCTATTTTTTTCATGACTTATTTATATTGGGTAAAAATAATAAAATTTGTTGAATTTAAAAAAGTTGCTCTACCTTTTCCAAAGGTCTTCCAACTACCGCTTTGTTACATTTGATAACGATAGGTCTTTGGATTAATTTGGGGTTTTCTGCCAAAATACTGATGAGTTCTTCTTCGGAATATTCCTTGCCTTTGAAATTTTCTTTCCAAATCTTCTCCGTCGTTCTCACAATATCCATCGCTGGAAGTTGAAGCTTTACTAATAAATCTTTTATTTCCTCTACCGAAAGCGGGTTTTCTAAATATTTTATCACTTCAAAATCTTCGTTTTTATCTTCTAAAAACGCCAAACATTGCCTTGATTTTGAACATCTATTATTGTGTAAAATTTGTATCATTGTAATTATTATTTAAAAAGTCCATTCAGTTCTGCGTCTATTTTTTCCAAGATAAACCCAAAATCCTCTTGTCGCTCTACAAAATCCAAATCATCTACTTCGATGATTAATAATTTCCCGTCTTTGTAGTTGGTAATCCATTTTTCATATTTATCATTGAGTTTAGATAGATAATCTATACTAATAGACGATTCGTAATCCCTTCCTCTTTTGTAGATTTTCTTGACCAAATTGGGTACATCGGAGCGGAGGTAAATCAACAAATCTGGGGCAGAAACAAAGTCTTTCATTAATTTAAATAATGAAAAATAATTATTGAAATCTCTCTCAGAAAGTAGTTTCATATCATTCAGGTTCTCGGCAAAAATATGGGCGTCTTCATAAATCGTTCTATCTTGAATGATGTTTTTTCCGCTCTCTCTAATTTCTTTCACTTGCCTAAATCTACTCCCTAAAAAATACATCTGGAGCGCGAAACTCCATTTACTCATGTCTTCATAGAAGTCTTCCAAATAAGGATTGTCGTCTACATCTTCAAATTGAGCTTCCCAACCAAAATGCTCCGAAAGCATCCTTGTTAAAGTCGTTTTTCCTGCTCCTATATTTCCTGTAATTGCGATGTGCATATCTATTTTAGATTAAAAGATTAAAAATTAGTGTATTGGTGGATTGTTACAATGTTAATTTGTTATACTCACCTCATAGATAGTGTTCCAGTTTTTTCCTGTAATAAGCATATTATCACCTTTAAAGGTAATTCCGTTGAGAACATCATCGTCTGCGGTGGTGTGTTTTTTTACAATTTCCGAAAAGTCGAATTTACCAACGGCTTCACCTGTTTTCGGGTTGATTTTTACAATGATAGGCTCTTGCCACACATTAGCATAGATAAAACCATTATGGTATTCTAACTCATTGAGCCTTGGGTAAGCTCTTTGATTCCCTGCCACGAAGATAGTTTTAACCATTTCTGATGGGTTTTCAGGGTCTAAGAAATATAACTGATTGCTTCCATCGGAAACGATAAGGTGTTCTCCGTCGTAGGTTAATCCCCAACCTTCACCCAATGAATTGGGATAATCAAACTCTTTGATTAATTTCAAGGTAGCTTTATCATAAATAAAGCCTTTTTTGTTCAACCAAGTTAGCTGATAAATTTTGTCGCCTATAACTGTACAACCTTCTGCAAAAATTTCTTCGGATTGAGGTATGCTAACCGTAGGATGAGTCTGCCCTAATTGATATTTTAAGATATGAGAATTCCCTTGTCCTCCCTCGCTTTCATAAATGGTATTGCCTTCTAATTCAAATCCTTGAACAAAATTTTCGGTGCTATGAGGGTATTCTTTTGCGATGGTATAATTGATGTTTTTTTCCCCATTATCGGTAAAAACATTAATAATTGCTTCTTGCTGAATGTTTTTTCCGCCTTTGGTTTGAATATTGAAATTCACTTTATTTCCTCCTAAATGAAAATACTTTGGAGTAATCGTTAAATCATCTGATTCTTCTTCCCCAAAACTGATATTCACTTTGTCGATATTTTTTGTAATTTCTTCTGGAAAACTGATTTTCTCTCCAAAATGATAACCTTGAAGTTCTTTCTCTTGGTTGAAGTCAATTAAAGAATTGGTAAACTCCTTGTCGCTTTCACAAGAAAAAAGGAATACACCTAATGTCAACGAAAAAATAGCCGATTTTACTTTCATTTTGTTTTTAAATTTGACCAAAGATAATAAATAATTTTAAAAATGCTATAAGTAGTCAGTAGTCTATTTTTTGATTCATCAATATTAGCTTTCTACATCAAGTTGATTCACCATTCTATACTAAGTCATTAAAATTAATTTTCGTACTTTTGATAAATTTTAAAAAAGATATGAAAGCAACTTATATTATAGACGGGACTCGTTCTGCTATTGGTAAATTTAGAGGAAGTTTGGCAAGTGTAAGAACAGACGATTTAATGGCATCCGTTATTAAAAGTTTAATTGAAAAAAATCCTAACCTACCAACGGACAAAATAGATGATGTGATTATCGGTTGTGCTAATCAGGCAGGAGAGGACAATAGAAATATTGCGAGAATGGCTTTGCTTTTGGCAGGCCTACCGATTAATATTCCAGGAGAAACAGTGAACCGACTTTGTGCTTCGGGAATGAGTGCTATTGCTCAGGCGAATAGAGCTATAAAAGCAGGGGAGGGCGACATTTTTATCGCTGGTGGAGTAGAAGGAATGTCAAGAGGTCCTTATGCAATTTCTAAACCTCAGATGGCTTATGGTACGGATGCTAAAATGTATGACACCAGTTTTGGTTGGCGTTTTATCAATCCAAAAATGGAGCAAATGTACGGTACAGAAGCAATGGGAAAAACGGCTGAAAATTTAGCTCAAAAATATCATATTTCCCGAGAAGCGCAAGATGAATTTGCTTATCATTCTCAAATGAAAGCTAAAAAAGCTCAAGAAAGTGGAAGGTTAGCTGAAGAGATTTCGGACATTGTTATTCCACAGCGAAAAGGAGATGATGTTATTGTTAATCAAGATGAATTTATTAAACCGAATACAACAGTCGATATTTTATCTAAACTAAGAGCAGTTTTTGTAAAAGAAAATGGAAGTGTTACGGCAGGAAATGCCTCTGGGCTTAACGATGGAGCGGCAGCAACCATTATCGCTTCCGAAGATGCAGTAAAAGAATACAACCTAAAGCCTTTAGCAAAAGTAGTCAGTTCTGCTGTTGTAGGGGTAGAGCCGAGAATTATGGGGATTGGCCCTGTAGAGGCTACTAAATTAGCGTTAAAAAGAGCAGGTTTAACACTTGACCAAATCGATATTATAGAACTAAATGAAGCGTTTTCGGCTCAGAGTATCGCTTGTTTAATGGAACTTGGTTTGGAGAATGATGATGCTCGTGTGAATGTGAATGGGGGAGCTATTGCCCTTGGGCATCCTTTAGGAATGAGTGGAACAAGAATCACTTATTCTGCGGCATTGGAATTACAAAAAACAGGTAAAAAATATGCATTGGCAACCATGTGTATTGGTGTAGGGCAAGGTTACGCCATGATTTTGGAAAATCCAAATGTGTAATTTGTATCATCAAATATGAAAATAAATAAAGACGCCTTTTATGGCGTCTTTATTATTGGTATCAAATAGATGAATAGGCTGAATTTTATAAGCATTTCAGCGCTTATTCAAACATTAAATTTGTTATTAGTATTCTAATCCTAATTTTTCTTTGGTGTATTCCCTTACTTTTTGTGTCAATTCTACATCATCGGCTAAACTTTTACCATAAGATGGAATCATTTCGGTAAGTTTTTCCTTCCATTCTCCTTCTAATTTTTCTGGGAAGCATTTTTCAAGAACTTGAAGCATTGCCGAAACCGAAGTACTCGCGCCAGGAGAAGCACCTAATAATGAAGCTAAATTTTTCTTTTTATTGGTAACTACCTCTGTACCAAATTCTAATTTACCTCCTTGCTTTTCATCTTTTTTAATGATTTGAACCCTTTGTCCTGCAATTTTTAGTTCCCAATCTTCTTCTTTGGCATCTTTTAAGAAAGTTTGTAAATGTTCCATTCGTTGAGATTTCGTCATGGCTACCTGCTGAATAAGGTATTTAGTAAGAGGCATATTGTGCCAACCTGCGCCCAATAAGGAGCGTAGATTACCAAAATTCACACTTTCTAATAAGTCCAAATAACTACCTTCTTTCAGGAATTTGGTAGAGAAACCTGCGAAAGGTCCAAACAATAATGCCTTTTCGCCATTTATCACCCTTAAATCAAGGTGGGGAACGGACATTGGTGGAGCATCTACAGATGCTTGGGTATAGACTTTTGCCTGATGTTTTTTGACTAATTCTTGATTATGAGAAACCAACCATTGCCCTGAAACAGGGAATCCTCCATAACCTTTACTTTCTTCGATATTAGCAGTATCTAATAGGTTTAAAGCATAACCTCCTGCACCGATGAATAAAAAGTCGGTTTTTACTCGAAGTTTTTTGTTGTTTAATCTGTTTTTAACGGTTATTCCCCAACGGTCGTTTGTTAATTCTTTCAATTTTTTAACATCGTGATAAAGAAAAACATCTACATTAGAATCTTCTGCCAAGAATCTCCCAATTTTCCTTGTGAGTATTCCAAAATTCACATCTGTTCCGAGATCCATTTTAGTAGCGGCTAAAACTTCTTTATTAGGCTTTCTGCCTTCCATTACCAAAGGGAGCCATTCTTTCAGTTGTTTAAAATCCGAAGAATATTTCATTTCGGAAAAAAGATGAGATTTGGTGAGTTTTTCGTGTCTTCTTTTTAGAAAATCGGCATCTTTTTCACCAAAAACCAAGCTCATATGAGGACAAGAATGAATGAAATCTTCAGGTTGTTTGATGTGTTTTTTCTCTAACATATACGCCCAAAATTGTTTTGAAATCTCAAATTGTTCTACAATTTTTTGAGCTTTAGTGATATTAATATTTCCGTTTTCGTCTTCTGGTGTGTAATTCAATTCACAGAAAGCCGAATGTCCCGTTCCTGCGTTATTCCAAGCAGCGGAACTTTCTTTAGCAAATCTACCCAATCGTTCAAAAATAGCAATATTGAGTTCAGGATTGAACTCATGAAGTAGTGTAGCCAATGTTACACTCATTATTCCTCCTCCGATGAGGACAATATCATATTTAGATTTGGGGGTTCTATTGGTTAGCATTTCAGACATAATTCAAATTTTGCTATTTTTATCTATATTTTTTTGTGGCGTAAATCGTTTTTACATGAGTTTTGCTCATTATTTCAATTTCGCCGTTAATTTTTTAAACTGTTTTGTTGCCTTCTTATCATCATAAAGTATGCCATAAATGGTATCGATGATAGGCGTTTTTACTTTTTTTAGTTTAGCGGTTTCGTAAACAGAACTTACCGCATAATATCCTTCTGCGATCATATTCATGGATTGAATGGCAGATTTTACGGTATAGCCTTTACCAATCAGATTTCCTAAACTTCTATTTCTCGAAAATAAAGAATAGGCTGTTACCAGTAAGTCACCCAAATAAGCACTATCATTCACCGACCTTGGCGTGTCATAAATGGCACTCAGAAAACGCTCCATCTCCTGAATGGCATTGGATACAAAAACGGCAATAAAATTATCGCCATATCCCAATCCACTTGCAATTCCTGCACCTATGGCATAGACATTTTTAAGGATAGCGCTAAATTCGTTTCCTAAAATATCGGTACTTCGATTGACTTTAATAAAAGGAGATTCAAATAACTGTACCAATTGATCCATTACCTCGTCTTCCACTGTCGCAATGGTCAGGTAAGATAGTCTTTCCATGGCCACTTCTTCTGCGTGGCAAGGTCCCGCAATGACCGCTTGGTTTCTAAATCCAATATTAAATTCATCCTTTAAATAATGAGCCACAATATCGTTTGCTTTAGGGACAATTCCTTTAATCGCAGAAATGAAAATTTTATCACTACCATCTACTGTTAATCTTTCCATGGTATCGGATAAATAAATAGAAGGTGTTGCTAATACAATGATGTCACAATTCTCTACCAATTCGTTAACATCGGTCGTCAATTCCAAATTTCTATTATTGAAACTTACAGAAGTAAGGTAATTAGGGTTATGCCCTCTTTGCCTAATCGCACCTTTTACGAATTCGTCTCTAACGCACCATCGTACTTTTTTGCAATTTTCGACAAGCATTTTTACAATCGCTGTTCCAAAACTTCCACTACCGATAACTCCGACGGCAGTATTCAATTTTTTCTTTCTCTTGTAGTTCTTCTTTTTCGACATAATCATTATAATGATACTTGCAAAGATAATCAAAGTGAATTAAATCAGTTTTTGCATTTTTGAAAAAAATATTTTATTTGTAATCAAATACTTTTTTTTATTGGTTTTAAATAATGAATGGCGATAATAATTGTAAAATAACTAAATTAATTCTCAAAAATTTGTTGAAGAATTTCTAGTGATTTAGGTCTTTTAAAATCAGGAAAATGAATGGTGAAATACAATAAAATACTATCCATTACCTTTTTTCTCAAACGATTGTTGATTTTGATATCATATTGATTGTCATTGGTTAAAATACTGCTCCAAATCATGGAAACCTCTGCGTCAAAAAAATGATGAGCCTGTTCGTGGGTGCTTTCCCCAGAAATAGGATTGATAAAAGGTTGGTTGTTTATTAATGGAAAGAAACCTTGCAACTCAATAAAAATAAGTAATAAAACCAAATGAGATTGAAAATTTCGTTTTTTGAGCTGAGTTAAAAACCTTTGAATTTCCTGATAAATAGGCTCGGCGTTGCGTTCATTTTTCAACATCTGATTGAGGAAATCGGCGACAAAAAATAAAATACTACTTATTTTGATATCAGGTTCTTGAAGGTGACTCACCAAATTGATTTTACTCACCGTGGCAAGATTTCCCCCTTTTTGGGGATGGACTTGTAGCTGAATTTCATTCAGTGGACTGAGGTAAGCTTTTTTCTTATTTCTTAGCGTATAAATACCTTTTACAAAAAAGCTTTCGTAACCCTCGCTTTGGGTAAAGCAATGGATAACGGCATCGTTATCGCCGTATTTAACATAAGAGAGTAAGAAACCTGTTTTTAAAAGCATAGGGGTTTTAGAGTTTGAAGTTTAAAAAGTTCAAGGTTTACAATGCTGTTGGTGCAAAAATAAAAAAAATGACTATTCTGCCAATTACAGGTTGGATATTCATTAAGTCAAACGCATGAAATTTTCATTGGGTATAAGATTAACGCAATGATAAACAAAGGGTTTTAACCATACACACCCCGCCACTACGTGGCACCCCTCTTTTTAGAGGGGAATTAACAAATTATTTTCGTAATAAAGATTAGTGTTTCTTTGATAAATGAAATGCCTTGGTATTTCTTAATTATTGGTTGTTTGGTTTGTTTCTTTGTTTTCCTTTGCGTTTTATATTTTACGCCTTATTTTTTGCATTTCAATATTTCGTGCGTTTGACCTAGATATTCATTTACAGCTTTGGTCTTTTAACGAAAAAAAAGCGACCCTTCGAAAAGGGTCGCTCTTGGATTAATTATAAGTCAATAAAAATTATTTCTTAATCGCTTTGAATGGTTTCACAGAACCATCTTTGTAAGATAAGTTAATCATGTACATTCCTGAATTTAATCCTCCAAGATTCAATTCATTTTGTGGTTTGAACGATTTCACTAATCTTCCTGATGCGTCTAACACATGGATAGCCACTACATCCTTGATATTATCTATTCTTACCACATCTTGGAATGGGTTAGGATAAAGTACTGTATCATTTTTAGCCATTCCTACATCTACTGTAGATAAGCTTTCTGTTACATTTAATTTACCATCTACAGTCATACCCCAATCACTACTATTACAAGGGTTGTCTAAATCAGTTGCTGTGTAATCTGAAAGAAGTCTAAATCTATGCTCTCCTACTACTGCGTCTGCTGGCACTGTGAATGTTCCTGTATAAGAGTTGCTTGCACACTGCCCTGTGAACATTTTTTCACTTGCTTCAAAAGTCATATTGTCATTCCAGTCTACATATAAAGCAACATGGTAGTTCCAACTTCCTGTATCCGTTGTAACAACTACAGTAACCTCTTCTCCTTGCTCTACATCTACTGGTGTAGCGGTATGGTCTTGATAAGTAGTATCACTTCCTGCTAAATCTGTTTCTTTTACTTTTGTATTTGCAATACCTGTTCCATCTTTAGAAGCTGGTACAGATTCACAGAAGCAACCATCCGCTGCCGTTGTGTAATTCATTTCTGTACAACCTGTAGAGTCTCCAACTCCATTATAAGCCACTACAGTATAATAGTAAGTTGTTCCAGCATTTCCTTCGTGAGCATAAGATGTAACAAGACCTAAATCTTGTGCATTTAAAACATCTGTACCACCAGCTGTTGTACCAATAGATAATTTATATCCATCTACATTACCTGTTGCAGGTGCTTCCCAAGTAATTTCTGTTGCAAAATTACCACAAGCTGCATCAGGCGTAGCGGTTACATTCTCAGCGCAATCTGGTACTGTAGTAGGTTTTTCTTCAAAACAAATATCATCAAGATATACTGATTTATAAGTACCACCTAAACCGTGTTTAAATGCAAAATGTTTATCCGCTCCCGCAGGAATTTGCACAACATGTGCTGTAAAACTATCAGTCAATGTAATTGTTTCTAAAGCTGTAAAAGTAGAAGCGTCTGCTGGGTCTGTCATTGTTCCAAAAATCACTGTAGCATCAGAGTAACCATATCTTGCAAAAAACTTCACTTGATGATTTCCATCAGATAAATTTGTCGTTTCTGGAGAAATCAACATATAATCTCCTGTTGCATCATCACTATTAGATAATTGATATCCTTTTGTTCCTCCATTTGCAAAACTCGTTGATACCTTAACGTATCCAGCGCCAGCATCTACCATGCTCCAACAATTAGGTGCGTTAGACTCGTTCCATACAGCAGGTGCTTCTGCATTTTCAAAATCCATACAATAGGTGTTTGCATAAGCCTCACATGGTGTTGTGAAAGTAACAGCTTGTGTAGTCCAGTCACTTTGCCCATCAGTAGCACCACAATCTGCTTGTACATAAACATCATAGTCAGTACCTGGATTTAATCCAGATAATGCATGTGGGTTAGTTGTTGTATTCACTACTGTACCACTTCCTTGTGTAAATCCTTTTGGTCCATACTCTATATTCCAAGCCGTTTCTGCACCTCCTGCTGTCCAAGAAATATTAGCAGAATTTGTTGTTATATCTGCAACAGCAACATTTGTAGGCTTCATACAACTAGGTAAAGCATCTACTACAAAATCATCTGCATATAAAAAATATTTATCAGTACTGGTTGCTTTAAGAGCTACATAAACCGTTTGTCCTACATAAGGAGTTAGGTCAAACTCTTTCTTTTCCCATTGATCACTAGGACCGTAAGAACCTTCTAGTTCTACAGTGAAAGACGCTTTCGCTTGGTCAGTTGTAGAAAGTAGTGTAGTATATTCATCTATAAAAGTCGTAGATCTATTCTTTACCCAAAAAGAAAGTCTATCACTCACCCCTGCTTGTACGACAATTTCTTTTGTAATTAAATAATCATCGTGTGCAGCAGAACTATATTTAATACTCGCTGCATTATCTCCAGAGTGGGCACCATTATAAATATCACCAGATACAACCCATTCCTGTGCTGCATCTCCATCATTGATGACTGCCCAACCTGCTGGTAAGTTGGTGTCAGCGTCAAAATTTTCTGTCCATTGCCCATAAGACATCGCACTCATTGCGGTCAAAGACAAGGCTAATAATCCTTTCTTGACATTCCGCCAAGAAAATAACTCGTAATTTTTCGTCATAACTTTATAATTTTAAATATTAAACTTGAGGCAAATGTAAAATCTTTTTTTTAATAAAACAAATATTTTTATATAAAATTATTAAGCAAAGGTTTTTAAAATTATCAATTTAACAAAATATATAAGTGTAGTTTTAATTTTAATAAAATCGGCTGTATGGAAATTTTGTAAAATAATCACTTTGTAAAATCAAAAGTGCAATAAAATGAAAAAAAAAGTGTATTATCATTAAAATATGCTCCAATATTTATTATAAAATTAATAAATAGCGAATACGTTTTGTGATAAAATATAATATCAAATGTGATAAAAATAAAAAAAGTAAAAAAGTAAAAAAAACGATATTGAACTTTGTGTAAATTCAATATCGCTTTAATAAAGAAATTCAAAATGATTATATCATTATATGGATTACGCTTCGGAATACGCTAAAATATCAGCAGGTTGACAATCAAGGGCTTTACAAATTGCCTCCAAGGTAGAAAACCGAATCGCCTTAGCCTTTCCTGATTTTAAAATCGATAAATTAGCCTCTGTAATTCCGATAGCCATCGCTAATTCTTTACTTCTCATCTTGCGTTTAGCAAGCATTACATCTAAATTGACTATAATTGGCATAGCTTAAATTGTTAAATCGTTTTCTGTTTGCAATCTTTTTGAAACGGAAAAAACTTCACTTAAAACCCTAAAAAATAATCCCATTATCAATAATGCTAAATTACCATTCCCTAAAGAAATATTAAGTCCAATTGAAATATTCTGCCGATAATATATACCATAAATAAAAGAAAATATCATTAAACTTAATCCAGAAACCACTAAAATCCAACCGATTTTATTAAAGTTATCAATTACCTTTTCATCAAAAAGCCGAGCCTTTAAAAATTGTCTAACCAATGCTCGGAAAAGATAAATAACATACACAAATGCCAAATACACCAAACCATTAAAGATTAAATAGGCTTTACCTGCCCAACCAAAAGCTAAAACATCATTGCCATTGATTTCTATCTCAAAACCTGAAAGTTCTTCATTCGGAACAAAAGCAATTGCTCCTATAAAAAGAATGATAAAAGGGATACTTACCATCGAAATTAACCATAGTATATTAATCAAACCATTTAACCAATATATTTTTTTCATTTTGATTTTATTTTAAAATTATGGGTACGAATATAAAACAAAATTATCGAAAAACAATAATTAATTCACCTTTTTCAACAAAAAAAATAACAACCTATATTTTTAGGCTGTTATATATAAGTGTTATTTTTGAAGCATTAAATCCTTTTCATTTCAGCTTTGATTTGAGTTTGCAATTCTTCAGATGCTGGGATGAGTGGTAATCTTAAATGATTTTTAATCAGTCCCATTTCTGCTAAAACTGTTTTAATCCCACAAGGATTTCCTTCGGCGAAAATCAATCTTGTTATTTCCACCAATCGGTTATGAATTTCGTAAGCTTCTTTTACTTTACCTTCAAAGGCGAAATTCAGCATTGTTGAAAATTCCTTTGGATATGCCTGTCCAATCACCGAAATAACGCCATTTCCTCCTGCCAAAGTTACAGGCAAAGTAAATTCGTCGTCACCAGATAATAAATTAAAATTTTCAGGTTTTTTTCTTAAAATGTCGAAATATTGTAAAATATTAGGACTTGCTTCTTTAATAACGATAAGGTTTGGAAATTCTTTTGCTAATCTCAAAGTTGTTTCTGCTTCGATATTCTGCCCTGTTCGTGATGGCACATTATAAATCACGATTTTCACACCTGTATTCGCCAAGGTTTTATAATGTTGGTAAATCCCTTCCTGATTAGGTTTGTTATAATAAGGTGAAACGGATAAAATCGCTTCGAAATCAGATAAATCGGTGTTTTCTATTTGTTCTTTTACCGTCATTGTATTATTACCTCCCAATCCTAAAACCAAAGGCAATCTTTTATTATTGACTTTTACAATATGCTCTATAACTTGTTTTTTTTCTTCGGAAGAAAGCGTTACCGCCTCGGCTGTTGTTCCTAAAACAATAAAAAACTTTGTTCCATTTTCAATATTATATTCTATCAATTGCGTTAAAGCTTCAAAATCAACTGATAAATCTTCTTTAAATGGTGTAATTAAAGCTACACCTAAACCTTTTAAATCGCTCATTTTTGAAATATTTTTCCAAATTTAAACTTTTTAAAGAATATTTTTCTATAAAACACTAAAAAATAATTGGTTTGTCTTATATTTGTAAGAAATATTTCAAAAATGAAGTCAAGATTTTCGATTGTTATTTTAGTATTGTGGGCGTTGGTTTCTTGCCGAACACAGGTTCAGGTATCTGAAGTGGAAACGCATCAAAATCAAAAGATTACCAACGAAATTAAGGAAGATGAAGAACTGAATGAAATTATTGCTCCTTATAAAAAAGCATTGGAGGAGAAAATGAATATTAAAATCGCTCACACTCATTTCGACCTTAATAAAAATGGAAACAATAGCAGTTTAGGCAATCTCCTTGCAGATTACACTTGGGAAGGAGCGAAAAATTGGGCAAAAAAGAAGAATATCATTGTTGATGGAGCGATTATTAACAGTGGTGGTATTCGTTCTACGATAGGAAAAGGCGATATTTTGGTAAAGCATATTTTTGAAGTAATGCCTTTTGAAAACGAGATTGTTATTGTCAAGCTAAAAGGTAAAGATATGCAGGGCATTTTCGATTATTATGTAGCAAGACAAAAAAATAATCCTGTGGCGAATTTCATAATTGAAATTGAAAACAACCAACTGAAAAAGGCTTTGGTGAATCATCAACCCATAGATATTCACAAGACTTATTATATTGCCACTTCGGATTATTTGGCAAAAGGGGGCGATGGAATGAAGTTTTTTGGTAAAGGGGAAATTATTTTCACGCATATCAAGATGAGGGATTTATTTATTGAAAAATTTAAAGAAAATCAAGAAATCGTTCCACCGAAAGATATTAGATTAATTTTTTAATCAGCCAATGGCTTATTGCTAATGGCTAATAGCAACAAAAAATGAACAGAAAAGAATTTTTAGCAACAGCAGGTTTGGGAAGTTTAGCCTTGGGGCTTAGCTCTCGATTAAAAGCAAGTGAGAAAATTTTATTAGGTGATAATGGAAAGAAAATCACGATTTTACACACCAATGATCAACATAGCCGAATAGAACCTTTTGATGCTTCTTATAAAAGAAATCCTAATCAGGGTGGCTTTGCAAGAAGGGCAAGTTTAGTGAATCAAATTAGAAAGCAAGAAAAAAATGTTTTGTTATTAGATTGTGGTGATACTTTTCAGGGAACGCCTTACTTCAATACCTTTGGTGGAGAATTAGAATTTAAACTGATGAGCCTTATGAAATATGACGCTTCCACTATGGGGAATCATGATTTCGACAATGGCTTGGAAGGCTTTTTAAAAGTATTCCCGAATGCAAAATTTCCTTTTATTTGCTCTAATTACGATTTTAAAAACACCATTTTGGAAGGGAAAACGCTACCTTATAAGGTGATTAAAAAACAAGGCGTTAGAATTGGACTTTTTGGTGTTGGTGTTGAATTAGATGGATTGGTAAGTAAGGACAACTATAAAGAAACGAAATATCTAGACCCAATAGACATCGCTCAGCATTACGCTTATTTTTTACGAAAAGAGAAAAAATGTGATTTGGTGATTTGTATTTCGCATTTAGGATATGAGTACAAAAGCGACAAGGTTTCCGATGTTATTTTAGCGCAAAAAACTGATAATATCGATTTAATTATCGGAGGACATACGCATACCTTTTTACCTGAGCCTCAAAAGTATATTAATAGGAAAGGCAATAGAGTGCTTGTTAATCAGGTAGGATGGGCAGGATTGATGCTCGGGAGAATAGACTTTTATTTTGATACTGAAAAGCAAATTAAAAATATCGCTTGGAACAATCAAACAATTGATAATAATATACTAACTTAGCCACCATCAAATGGACTTGTTAAAAGTAAAACAATTATTTTCGACACCAAAAAACAATAAAAATTTACAAAAGATTAAGATATGAAAAAAATTATTTCAATATTGATATTCATCGTTTTTAGCCAAATGAATGCTCAGACGGCATCATCCAACAAATGGAAAGATTTATTTTCTTACAATAATGTTTTCGCCATTAAGGAAGATGCAGGAAAGATGATTGCAGTTACTAAAAGCGGTTTATTCTATTATAATACCAATTCTGGAGAAATCACAAAACTATCCAAAGCGAATGGTTTACATGAAGTAAATATTTCGGCTTTTGATTACAACGAAGAAACCAAAATCGGACTAATTGGCTATGAATCAGGAGCCTTGGATGTGATAACGCCAGAGAAAATATCATATATTGTAGATATTCCTATTGCTCAAGGTTTTAGTGGGAATAAAAAAATCAATCATATTTTTATTGATGGTAACCGAGCTATTGTATCGGTGAATTATGGTGTTTCTATCTTTAAACTTTCTGAAAAAGAATTTGGGGAAACTGCATTTTTTAGCACCAATGGAAATTTCACTCCCGCCAACGAAGCGGTTATCCAAAACGATAAAGCATTTGTTGCTACCACCGATGGTTTAAAAACACATCTTTTAGATGTTTCATTCCCTGTTTTCAGCTCTTGGACTACAGTTGTTAATGATAGTATTACAAATATCGACCGTGGCGAAAAAATAGTCTACACCACCAACACCAATGCTTTTTACCAAACAGGAACAAGCTTTACTCCTATTACCGAAAACTTCAATATGATTAAAGATGTGGTCGTAGCTGATAATAAAATCATTATTACCGCTGAAGATAAAGTGGCAACTTATACAGATTCAGGCGCTTCTGTTAATAATCAACCCTTAAATGAAATTTGTAATACTGCAAATTTAATTGACAACAAACTTTATATAGGAACACAACTCAATGGTGTGAAAAATGCCAGCAACAACTATATTAAACCTGATGGCCCTTACAACAATATCGCTTACAAAATGTCTCTTTCAGGTAATAAAATTTGGGTTTCTACAGGTGGAAGAATAAACTACAACACTCCTATTTATAGAGATTTGGGTTATTATTATTACGATGGAGAAAAATGGATTTACCCAGATTACTTTATTGATAATCCAATCGTATTCAATGTATTAGATGTTTTGGTTAATCCATCGAACCCTTCGGAGGTTTTCTTTACCAATTATAGTTTTGTGCAAGGTCAGAAAGGAATTTACAAAATGGTCGACAATGAGTTTGTGAAAGTCTATAAAAATGAGGATTCTAGTAAATATTACAACCGACCTGTTGGTTTAGTCTATGATGAAAATAATATTTTGTACTCTACTGCCAATGTTATTCAAAATTCACCTTTACCTACGGGATATTATTGGTACGACCAAGCTATTGATGATTTTAAATTAGTGCCTTTTACCAGTGCAAAAGATGCCCAAAAACCTTTTATCAATAATAATATTTTTTATCTCCCTTGCCCAAAAGCAGGTGGCGGAGGAATGGTTATGAAAGAAATGGGACACCCCAATAATGCGAATACCAATACCAAAGTTTTAAAAACAGAGAACAATCTACCTATTAACGGTGTGGTTGCAGCAGCTTTAGACAAAGACGATGTACTTTGGATAGGGACAAGATTAGGTTTAAGAACTTTGTCCAATCCAGAAAGTGCCATTACAAGCATCAGCCCACAAACTGAACCTATTATTATAGAGCAAAACGGTATTGCAGAAGAATTATTTAGAGATAGTTCTATTTTGCAAATTGCTGTAGATGGCGGAAATAAAAAATGGATTTCTGTAGAAGATGGTGGTGTGTATTATTTAAGTGAAACAGGAGAAAAAACTTTAGCACATTTCACAAAAGAAAATTCTCCTCTTCCAGATAATAATGTAACTGATATTCAGGTAGATGAAAAAACAGGAAAGGTTTATTTTGCTACACTGAATGGTATAATGGTTTATCAATCTGACATCAGTAATGTGGGTGATAAATTTGGAGAAGTAGTGGTGTATCCTAATCCTGTGGTGAAAAAACAAAATCACAACAAGGTAACCCTCAAAGGACTTGCTTCTAAAACGAATATCCGAATTGTGAATACCGCAGGAAATTTGGTTCATCAAGGTGTTGCTAAAGGTGGAGTTTACGAATGGAATCTTCATAATTTGAGAGGTCAGCGAGTAGCATCGGGAATTTATTTTGTACTGATGACCAACAAAGACGGATCAGATACCAAAACAACCAAAATTGCAGTGGTGAATTAACAAAACAACAACAATATGAAAAAAATAATATTCATCTTTTATGCCTTTTGTTTTTTAAGTGCTTGTTCTCATCCAGAAGAAGATACAACGGAAGTCATCGCAGAAGTCAATGATAATACATCAATGAAAGGGCTTTCGAAAAGTTATAGAAACAAAGATATCATCGAAGTGCTGTACAATAAAGAAATTCAATCTAATGAAAAGTTAAAAGCATTGGTTAATCAAATCAATAAAGTGGAATCAGATAGTTTTTCTAAAAAAACCGATTCATATTTGGAGTATAAGAAAACCAATGAAAACTATTGGCAAACGGTAAAAGGCTACACGAATAGCATTCAAGACAGCCTAGCGAAGAAATCCATACAGAAAATATTTGAACGCCTCAATAAAGATTTTGACCAAAGTATTGCGAATCACGAAAATAAAATGAATAATATCGATAGTTTGAGCTCTAAATTAAGTGATGAAATCATCCTAATGAAATTATTGATTACTCAACCTATGATGCAGAAATATCAAAAAGAGAAGTTGCCTCAAATTGCTGAACTTCAATCTTTAATTGAGGATTATCAAAAATTATTAGAACAAACTAAAACCTACTCAACGGAAAAATAAACAAAAAAAAACAAGGCTGAAAAACCTTGTTTTTTTATGATATTTTGGAAGAGATTATTGTTGTACAGCGGTTACCTTATAACCTTTCGCTCTCAATAGCTGAATAAGTCCTTCTTTTCCTACAAGATGTCCTGCGCCAACGGCAATTAAACAAGAATTGTCTTTTATTTCGTTTTCTATTTTAGGAATCCAATTTTTGTTTCGATTATTTAACATTCTATCCGTTTTTTCGGCATCCATTTGTTGCTCCATTAAATCATGAATTTCATTGATGTTTTGTTTTTTATAAGACGCAATCATTTTAAGGGACATCTCATCATATTCTTTATCTTTTTTAACCATTTCGACAATTTCTTCCGCCTCTTTTTGGTCTGGTAGAGCGTCTAAAATCTTCCATTGCTCTCCTAATGTTTCTAAGTAAAACATTTTTTTCTGCTGATCTTTTGCGAATCCACCTATTTCTTTTTCATAGGATTTCATCGCAGTCATTTCGCAAGGAAAATGAAGTATTGTAAGCGTCATCATTAGAGCTACGGGTTTCATTCTGTCAAAATTTTGAAGACCAACATGCAACTTTTTTTGCAGGTAATTATTCAAGATTTTTTCATCCTCGTCATTTAGAAATTCCGTTAATGGCTTTTCTATTTTCGCCATATTTTGTTGCATTTCCATCAATTGGTTAATGTCTCCCATATTTGCTTCAAATCCTATTTTATCAACTTCTGAAATAGTCTTTTTCAAGACATCAGAAAAGCGAAAATCGTTATTGCAAATCATGTGGATTGTTCCGTAAAGGTACGAGGGCTGACTCAGGTTTTTACCTTCCACTTTCCAAAGTAAAGAATTGTCTAATTTTTTCTGAGAAAAAACGAACATCGAGCAGCATACTGCGATTAAACTAAAAATTTGTTTCATAATAATATATTTTACAGAATTAGTATAGCAAATATATAAATGTTACATTAAAAAATGAAAAAAATAAAAAATATTTTTAACAATTTGTAAATTAAGTATTTGTAACTTGAGCCTGAAATAATGTGAGCGTAGAATGGAACAAATAAAATCAGTATTTTTTTTGCTTTTCTATCCAACGCTACTTTACACCTTGAACTTTTTAAACTTTAAACTCTAAAATCCAAGACTTTTTAAAAACAGGTTTTTTACAGAGTACAATTATCAAAACGGAACGCTATTATTTCACCCTTAGATTGCTCTTGGGAAGGTTAAAATATATTTTGTGTTCGCCTTGGTAATGGATGACGATAAAATTTGATTTTCAGAATTTTGCAATGGAATTTTGGTATCGTTTTTTTGAAGCAAATAAATCGGTTGCTTTTCCGCATTATACGGTAATAATTCCCGACTGATCACATCCACTAATGTTGCTCCGTTTTTAATATTAAATCGTTGGTTAGTGTGGTCGATTTTCTCCTGAATTTCGGTCTTAGAAAAAGGATGAGAAGAGATAATGGTTTTAGGCAACTGCCTTTTTATTACTGCGTTACAATAGTATGATAATACGAAATCCTCTGAATTTTGCCATAGTTTTATCGCCTGTAAAATATCATTGTCGTCTAATGCTGTAAACTTTGAAATATCTTCTTCAACAATCTTCTGAAAATCATCTTTATATAAGAAATAGGCTAAATTTCCTGATGCTTCCAATTGCTTTCCTTGTTTTATCAAGAATTTTGCTCTCCCTAAAATCTTCATCAATAGGAACTCCGATAAAGAGGCAGTTTTATGATAATATACCTGCCAATACATGAGCATTCTAGCGGTTAAGAAATTTTCCACAGAATAAATTCCTTTAGCATCCACTACCAATTCGTCTTCATAAACATTCATCATCGAAATAATTCGCCCTGCATTGACATTTCCTTCCGAAACACCTGTATAAAAACTATCTCGCTTTAGGTAATCTAATCTATCTACATCTAACTGAGAACTAATCAGCTGGTTAAAAAATTGACGGTGATAATTCCCTTTAAACATTTCAATCGCCATGGTCAGTTGTCCTGAGAATTCATCATTGAGTTTATTCATTAATAATAAGGAGATTTTCTCGTGGTGCCAATCGTGCATTAACTGACTTTCTAATGCGTGAGAAAAAGGTCCATGTCCAATATCGTGTAACAAAATTGCCAACATTGCTGCTTTTTCTTCTTCGTAGGAAACATAAACGCCTTTTATCTTTAAATTTTCTAAGGCTTTAAACATCAAGTGCATTGCTCCGATAGCATGATGGAATCTCGTGTGCGTTGCTCCTGGAAAAACCAAATTTAACAATCCTGTTTGCGAAATTCTTCTTAGCCGTTGAAAATAAGGATGTTCTATAATGTCAAAAATAATTTCAAACGGAATTTTGATAAATCCATGAACAGGATCATTGATGATTTTTAATTTATTTGTCATTAGAAAATATTTAGGGTTCAAAGGTAATTAAAAAGTTTAAAGTCAGGTCAAACTAAACACATGAAATATTTTTCAGAACTGTAACAATTCAAATACCTTTACTTGGTGGATTTTCGAAGGAATTAATGAATTTAGAATGAGATGATAAAAAGTAATAAAAAAGTAACAGAGTTAAAAAAAATTACTAATTTTACAATCTAAACATAATTCATCTACTTAACACAATAACCTCGTGAAACTTGACCATTCATACTTTATATATCTCGTTTTTTTAACGCCTAAACTATACATGTCAAAAACTTGTTGATAAGAAGTTGAGGATTTTGTTAAAAATAAAGCAAATCAATACAATTAAAATATTATGAAAAAGATAATATACATTCTCTTAATGTTTGTATCCATTTACACACAAGCACAATCTTCAACTTGTGCAAATGCTTCACCGCTTTGTGCTTCCGAAGAATTGGTCTATGAAAACACACATGACGGTAGCGCTGCTGAATCAGGACCAAATTATGGTTGTCTAGGAACTCAGCCGAATCCAGGATGGTTTTATTTACAAATAGGAGCGTCAGGCTCTGTTGAACTTGAAATCTCTCAGAGTAGTACTCCTGATGGTGCGCCAGATTCGGATGTGGATTTTATTATATGGGGTCCTTTTTCAGATTTAAATAATGTTTGTGATAACTTAACGACAAATAATATTATAGATTGTTCTTTTAGTATTGACCCTATAGAAGATGTTGATATACCCAACGCCATAGCAGGAGAATATTATATATTACTAATAACTAATTACGCAGGTGATTTTGGATATATATCAGTAAAACAAACGAATTTAGCAGATCCGAATGCGGGAACTACCAATTGCGATATTGTAACAGGGAATACCTATTATCAATGTGAAGATGATGGAAATGAAATAGCAGAATTCGATTTAGATACAATTATGTTGGATGTTGTAGGTGGAGATGCGAGTTTAAACCCTACGGCACACTTAACTATAGAAGATGCCGAAAATAATCAAAACCCGTTAGCTTCTCCTTTTACCAATACTGCAAATCCTACAGTATTGTATATAAGGCAAGATAACCCTATGGGTGGTTTTCTAATAACAGAGATACAATTAATTGTTGCTGATATTCCAGAGGTGGTTTCCCATACATTATTTAAATGTGATACTAATGGTGATTTGTCGGAGGAGTTTAACTTAGAAACGGCCTTGCCATTTATGGTTGGGGACACCAATGGGTTAAATATTAGTTTTCATGCATCTCAAGCTGAAGCTGAAACTAATAGTAACGCTTTTACTACTTTGACGAACTATATGGTGTCTACACAAACGACAATCGTTTATGTAAGGGTTCAAGACCCTATTTCAGGCTGTTATAATGTGCAACCATTAACATTAGAATTATCCACGATTCCTTCTGTTCAAAACACAAATTTAACTACTTGTGTAGATGTAGGAGAAACAGAGGCTAGTTTTGATTTAACCTCAGCAGAATCAGCGATTAGTAATGTAGCAGGAGTTACTTATACTTATTATGCTACGCAGGCTGATGCGAATGCAGGCAATACCAATACGATTGCGAATCCAACAGATTATGTTTCGGGTAATGCCACAGTTTATGTTGTGGTGACTGATGGAGCTTGTAGTGCGATTGCAGAACTGGAATTATT
>PDWJ01000902.1_pt1 | contig 74823 bp, 67 predicted proteins | sample 1430881 | NCBI WGS metagenome assembly PDWJ01 (sample SAMN01162460, study PRJNA174530) | Oral metagenome, whole genome shotgun sequencing project. | biome: Marine environment; feature: Marine mammal; material: Swab sample of the gingival sulcus; isolation source: swab sample of gingival sulcus...
GCTCAACACGCGGCGATCATCAACACGGGGCCGACCGTGGGACTTTGGAAAATGAGGCTGAAGGCGAGCCATCTGCGCCTCGCTCAACCAAAATAGGTTGCTCATGATATCGCTCCGTTTGGGAACCCTTGAATCACGCAGTTTAAACGAAATCAATGGGTCCTGAGCCTAGATATAAACGCGCCAGAGCCCCCAGAGGCCGGGCCGTTGCATCACCTGACACGAGATGCAGAAATAAGGGCTGCGCCCATCCAGACAGGCGCAGCACGCAGCCAATTGCCCTTAACGCTCGGCTTCGATCTTGCGCCATTTGGCCACGTTTTGATTATGCTCCTTCAGGGTCTTGGCAAACACATGCCCCCCGGTGCCATCCGCCACGAAAAAGATATAATCCGTATCATCCGGGTTCAGCGCCGCTTCGATTGAGGCCTTCCCCGGATTGGCAATCGGCCCCTTGGGCAAACCGTCAATCTGATAGGTGTTGTAATCGGTCTTGCGCCGCAGCTCGCTCTGACGCAGCCCCCGGCCCAGCACGCCCTTGCCCTTGGTGATGCCATAAATCACGGTGGGGTCGGTTTGCAGCCGGATGCCCTTGTTCAGCCGGTTGATAAACACGCTGGCCACCTGCCGGCGCTCAGCGCGCCAACAACTCGGCGCGCCCGGCCCCCTCGACAACCTCATAGCTGTCTGGGGCCAGAGTGCCCTCGGGCGGGATGTCACCAATCTCGCCGGTCAGGAAATCCGCCGCTTTCAGCGCCTCAACCACCTGCCAGCTGGTCACACCTTCGGCCAGTGCAACGCGCAAACGCACATCGCCCTCTTGCCGGGTGGTTTGATATGTCGCTGGCGGCTCCTCCTGCGCCGGATCAAAGGCGGCAATTTCGTTATATTCGCCCGCCACCAGATCCATCTCGCGCAGCTGCAGCTGGTTTTTGCGCACCCCGACCCGGTAAACGATTTCGGGGCCGCAGGTGCTGCGCCCGCCGCGGGTGATCAGATCGGTGATCTGCACCATCGACGCATGTGCCGGCACCAGAAAGCGGCCCGCCTTCAGCGCCTGAGCCTTATCGGTATACCGTCCCTCTTCGACCGTCAGACAGATCGGATGCTCCAGCGGACCGGCCTCCTGATACTTATTCTGGGCCAGCGCGATAAACGCCCCCAGCAGCATCAGCCCGACCACCAGCAGCGAAAAAAAGTTCGAGGTAATATGACGCCACATCAGCTTTTGACCTTACCCAGCACAAGGCTGGCATTGGTGCCGCCAAAACCAAAGGAATTGGACAGCGCCACGTCAATTTTGCGTTTCACCGCCTGTTTCGGGGCCAGATCCAGCTTGATCCCCTCCGGCGGGTTGTCCAGATTGAGCGTGGGCGGCGCGGTCTGATCGCGGATGGCCAGCACGCAGAAAATCGCCTCGACCGCACCGGCTGCGCCCAGCAAATGGCCAACCGCGGATTTGGTCGAGGACATGGTGGCTTTGGAAGCCGCATCGCCCAGCAGGCGCTCAACCGCACCCAGCTCGATGGTATCGGCCATGGTCGAAGTGCCATGGGCGTTGATATAATCCACATCCGCCGCCGTAATCCCGGCGCGTTTCAACGCCGCCTGCATCGAGCGGTATCCCCCATCCCCATCCGGCGATGGGGCGGTGATGTGATAGGCATCGCCGGACAGGCCATAACCCAGCACTTCGGCATAGATTTTCGCACCACGGGCCTTGGCGTGTTCATATTCTTCCAGCACCACCACACCAGCGCCTTCGCCCATGACAAAGCCGTCACGGTCCTCATCATAGGGGCGGCTGGCCGATTGGGGATCGTCGCTGCGTTTGGTCGAAAGCGCTTTGCAGGCGTTGAACCCGGCAATACCGATCTCCGAGATCGGCGATTCCGCACCACCGGCCACCATCACATCGGCATCATCCAGCGCGATCAGACGGGCGGCATCGCCAATGGCGTGGGCTCCGGTGGAACAGGCGGTGACCACCGCGTGATTTGGCCCCTTAAAGCCATAACGGATCGACACCTGCCCCGAGGCCAGATTGCTCAACGCGGCGGGGATAAAAAACGGCGACACCCGGCGGGGCCCACGTTCCTTGAGCAGCACCGAAGTATCGGCAATGGTGCTGAGCCCGCCAATGCCCGAACCAATCATCACGCCGGTGCGGCATTTGTCATCCTCATCATCAGGCGTCCAACCGGCATCGGCAACCGCCTGATCGGCAGCGGCCATGGCGTAAACGATGAAATCATCGACCTTGCGCCGATCTTTGGCAGGCATGGTGTCGTCGGGATTAAAGCTGCCATCGCTGCCATCACCCACCGGGATCTCGCAGGCGTAATCGGTCTGCAAATGGCTGGCGTCAAAGCGGGAGATAGTGCCAGCCCCGGATTTCCCTTGTAAAATCCGGCTCCAGGTTTCTTCGACCCCGCAAGCCAGCGGTGTCACCATTCCCAGACCTGTCACAACAACTCGACGCATCTTATCCCCCAATAGGCTTTGTTCATTCTCTTTCCTGCTTTATCGTGCGGATGGGGCATTGGGCAAGCCTATATAGGGCGATATGCGGGCTTCTGCCCATATTTAGGGATTAGGGGAGGCTGCTTGCAATCTGCGCTGTGGCGGACAGTGGTGCCTTTAAGCCTGCCGGCCCCCAGCAAAACGGCACCCCCTTCAACCCGTCCCGCCCGGCCGCAAGGCCGGGCTGCGCCTGCCTGCCCCCCGGCAGGCGCAATCAACCTCTCAACACACTGAAACAATGCGATCTATTCACAAACTGCGTTTGCGTCCACGCCCGACACAAGCGCCTACCCAGGCAGGCGCAGCCCGGCGTTCCCGACGTTATTTGGCTTTATACAGAGGCCCTATCAAACGCAGGGACACGAAAGAGCGCCGCCTCTATTCAAACTCAAACAGCGGCGTTGACAGATAGCGTTCGGCAAAGCTGGGCAAGATTACCACGATGTTTTTGCCTGCCATCTCCGGGCGCGCCGCCACCTTAAGCGCCGCGCTCAACGCCGCGCCCGAGGATATCCCCACCGGCACCCCATCACTGGCCGCCACCTTGCGGGCGGTCTCAAAAGCGCTGTCATTGCTCACCGCGATCACCTCATCAATCAGCCCAGTGTCCAGCACCCCCGGCACAAACCCCGCGCCGATGCCCTGAATTTTATGCGGCCCCGGAGCCTCCCCAGACAGCACCGCGCTGTCTTTGGGCTCGACCGCAACAATACGAACATCCGGCTTGCGCTGCTTCAGAACCGAGCCCACCCCGGTGATCGTCCCCCCCGTGCCGACCCCGGAAATCAGCACATCCACCTGACCCGCGCTGTCCTGCCAGATTTCTTCGGCGGTGGTCTGCATATGAATCGCCGGATTGGCCGGGTTTTCGAATTGCTGCGGGATGATCGCGGCGTCAATTTCATCGCGCAGCTGCTCGGCCCGGGCAATCGCGCCTTTCATGCCCTTGGCACCCTCGGTCAGCTCCAGCCGGGCGCCCAGCAGTTGCAACATCTTGCGCCGCTCCAGCGACATGGTTTCGGGCATGGTCAGGATCAGCTGATAGCCCCGCGCGGCGCAGACAAAGGCCAGGGCAATGCCGGTATTGCCGCTGGTGGGCTCGATCAGAGTGCCGCCGGGTTTCAGATGGCCCGCTTCCTCCAGCGCATCGACCATGCCAACACCGATCCGGTCCTTGACCGAGTTGAGCGGGTTGAAGCATTCGAGCTTGGCCAGAATGTGGCCGGCCACACCCGCCTGCCCGGCCAGACGCGACAGGCGCAGCAAGGGGGTGCCGCCGATGGTGTCGGTGATGTTGTCGTAAATCTGACCGCGGGGAGGGGTGGGCATGGTAAGGGCTCCTAAAGATGTGAAGGTTTTGCACGGATATAGAATATATTTCCGAAAAGGCACAGTATGGGACGGGAGATAGGTCTGATTTTCTGGCAAAGCGGAATAACCAAGATATCATTCCCAAAGAACCACCGAGAACCGGGACAAAAAACATCCCCTCAGAAATGCCGCGCTGATAAGGCCCCTTGATCGCCCCGCGCCATGACAACGAGCGGGGGGCAGGCAGGCTTAAGGACGGCCTTTCGGCCGGGCGGGACAGATTGAAGGAGCGCTCGGTTTGGTAGCGATCTCTGTCCCCCACAACAAAAAACGGCACCCCAACCGGGATGCCGTTTCAAAAATTCTGATCTCTCAGACGCCCTAGGACGCTTTCGAGATAAAGTTGACAGCGTCGCCAAATGTCTGGATGGTTTCGGCCGCATCATCAGGGATCTCGATGCCGAACTCTTCTTCGAACGCCATCACCAACTCGACCGTGTCCAGGCTGTCTGCGCCCAGATCGTCGATGAAAGAGGCTTTCTCAGTCACCTTGTCTTCTTCCACGCCCAGATGTTCAACAACAATTTTCTTAACGCGATCTGCGATGTCGCTCATGGTCTCTTCCTTTTTACGTTTTGGGACGCTGCCCGTGATAGTTTACCAAAATGCCCCGTCTGGCACCTTTATCATAACCGCTTTACGCGGAAAAACCGGCAGGCACAATACGCACCCTGCGATCAGTCTGGTGCCGCCTATAACACATCACAACCCTAAGGCAAATGATTTTGCACAGGGGCGCACGATCGGAGCCCGCCTCGCGAACAGGACAGGCCCAGAGCACAAACCTGCTTAAAGCATCGCCATCCCGCCATTGACATGCAGCGTGGTGCCGGTGACATAGCCCGCCTCGTCCGAGGCCAGATACAACACCGCCGCCGCGATCTCATCCGCCTGCCCCATGCGCCCGGCGGGGATCTGCTGATCAATCGCGGCTTTTTGCTCATCGGTCAGGGCTTCGGTCATCGGAGTGGCGATGAAACCCGGCGCAACGGCGTTCACGGTGATGCCACGGCTGGCGACCTCATGCGCAATGCTTTTACCCATGCCGATCATTCCGGCCTTGGCGGCGGCATAGTTGGCCTGCCCCGGATTGCCGGTGCTGCCAACGATTGACGAGATATTGACGATCCGCCCCCAACGCGCCTTCATCATCGGGCGCATCACCGCGCGGCACAGATGCATGGTGGCGGTCAGATTGACGGCCAGCACCTGATCCCATTCTTCATCCTTCATGCGCATGAAAATGTTATCGCGGGTGATGCCAGCATTGTTGACCAGAATATCCAGTCCTCCCATGGCCTCAACCGCCTGTTTCGGCAGCGCATCAACGGCAGCCAAATCCGACAGATTGCAGGGCAGCACATGGGCGCGATCGCCCAGTTCAGCCGCCAGCGCGTTGAGCGGATCAACCCGGGTGCCCGACAGCGCCACGGTGGCCCCGGCCTGATGCAGAGCCTTGGCGATCGCGCCGCCAATACCCCCGGATGCGCCGGTAATCAGCGCCTTTTTACCTGTTAGATCAAACATTTACACCTCTTTCCTATCTTATCTTTTCGCCGCGGCCAGCACATCATCCGGGGTGCCGACAGCCTGACAGCTGATGCTGCGCTCAATGCGGCGGATCATGCCCGACAGCGCTTTGCCCGCGCCGATTTCCCAGATCTCGTCAACCCCCTGCGCCGCCATGTAGGCCACCGATTCACGCCACCGGACCGAGCCCGTGACCTGCTCGACCAGCAAAGCACGGATCGCATCGGCATCGGTGACGGCTTCGGCGCGCACATTGGCCACCAGCGGTACGGCGGGGGCCGAAATCTCAACCTCGGCCAGCGCCTGTTGCATCACATCGGCGGCGGGCTGCATCAGGGCGCAATGGAACGGAGCCGACACTGGCAGCAGCATCGCCCGCCGGGCTCCACGGGATTTGGCGATTTCGCAGGCGCGTTCAACCGCCGCCTTGTGGCCCGAAACCACCACCTGCCCCGGGTCGTTATCATTCGCAGCCTGACAGACCTCGCCCTGAGCCGCCTCGGCTGCGACCTCCTGCACCGTGGCCAGATCCAGCCCCAACAGCGCCGCCATCGCGCCAACACCCACCGGCACTGCCTCTTGCATCGCCGCGCCACGGGTGCGCAGCAAACGCGCGGTATCAGCGACCGAAATCGCCCCCGCCGCTGCCAGTGCCGAGTATTCCCCCAGCGAATGCCCGGCGACAAAAGCCGCATCCTGAATGCGCACGCCCTCAGCCTCCAAAGCCCGCATCGCCGCCAGAGATGTCGCCATCAAAGCTGGCTGGGCGTTGGCGGTCAGGGTCAGCTCAGCAATGTCGCCCTCCCAGATCAGAGCGCTCAGTTTTTCCCCAAGCGCCTGATCGACCTCGTCAAAAACATCCCGCGCGGCCTGATAGCTCTGGGCCAGATCGCGCCCCATTCCGATGGTTTGCGCCCCTTGACCGGGGAAAACGAATGCTCGGCTCATCAGCTGCTCCTTTTGGATTTCAGATACGGTTATCCCCAGATACCGCGCCTGCGCCGTCAGTGCAATCACCCAGCGGCATTGTCAAAGACCGATTGGCGTATTATTTGCCATAGCCCCTGCCGGGAGCGTCAGGCATTACCGCCGAAACCCGCGCCCTTTTTTTTTGCGCACCGGCCCTTTGCAATCCATGCCCGCACGGATGATGCGCCGCCCCGGCCACAACAAAAAGCGCCCCGGATCCCCCCGAAGCGCTTTTATTCTGTTTTTGCTGTTCTGAGCCCCGGTTAAAGTGCAGCCGCCGGATGAACCACGCCCTTGGCCCGGCGATGCAGGAAACCACGCGAGGCTTTGCGTTGCATCGGGGGCTGCGCGCTGAGAATATCGCGGCTAAGGCGGTGTTTCAGGGCAATCAGATGCTCTTCGTAATCCTGCGCCACTTCGATGGCCTCATCAGTGCCGCGCAGCCGCAGCATCAGGCGGGATTTGCCATTCCCTGCCGCAGAACGATCCATCAGCACCGCATCGAATTTGTCAAAGGCGACCCGGTTATGCACCTTGGCCCGGCCCTGATCATTGCGCATCGCTTCACGCAATTCCCGCGCATTCAGGTCAATCTGCACCTCATAGGTGTTGCCAAAAGACGAGAACCGTATCAAAGACAGACCCACCAGCGCCATAAAGGCGGTCAGCCCGATCTTGATCAGCAACACATCCGCCGCCAGCGCCGATCCAGGCATGATCCACATCCCAATCCCTGCCACCAGCATTGAGGCTCCGACCAGCGCCGCCATCCATTTCATCAAGACCTCGGATGTTCCGACCCGATGATTGTCGCGAATGATATAGCCCCAAAAGGTCTCGTCTTTACTCACGGTTGCCGGACGCGGCTGCGCCTCGTCTGCAGCATAATTTCTGGTGCTGGTGGCGAAACCGGCAGGGTCGGATATAGCAGTCATCAGAGCGTCCTTTTTTCCTGTGTCTTGTAAATCTGTTATACGTTCTATGCGAGTGACTTTTGACAATAAATCTGACCAAACTTGGGCGAAGCTGGATCATTTTCAGGGTTAGGGGCACCGCAATGATTATGGCTTGCATCCCCGCCCCGGCCCGCCTATAAGGCAGACTGCTTTTTCACAGTTTTTGAAAACCGGCGCAGTCTCTCGTAGGTGGGGCGTGGAAAAGCTTATCCCCCGCCTTTTGAAATGCGCCTGATATAGAAATAGGAGTTCACATGCCACTTTATGAGCATGTCCTGATTGCGCGTCAGGATCTTTCCAATGCGCAGGCCGAAGGGCTGATCGAACATTTTGGTGCCATCCTTGCCGATAATGGCGGCAAGCTCGTTGATAGCGAGTATTGGGGCATCAAGACCATGGCCTACAAAATCAACAAAAACCGCAAGGGCCACTATGCCTTTATGCGCAGCGATGCCCCCGCCCCGGCAGTTCAGGAAATGGAACGCCTGATGCGTCTGCATGATGATGTGATGCGTGTTCTGACCATCAAGGTCAACGAACATAAAGAGCTGCCCAGCGTGCAAATGCAAAAGCGCGAAGAGCGCGGCGATCGCAGACCACGTCGTTGATTTCAGATTAAGAAAAGGAATTAAACCATGGCTTCTAAACCATTTTTCCGTCGTCGCAAGGTTTGCCCGTTCTCGGGTGATAATGCCCCTGCGATTGACTACAAAGACACCCGCACCCTGCAACGCTATATCTCTGAGCGCGGCAAGATCGTGCCATCGCGCATCACCGCCGTTTCGGCGAAAAAACAACGGGAACTGGCCCGCGCCATCAAACGCGCCCGCTTTCTGGCCCTGTTGCCTTACGCTGTTAAATAGGAGAACATCATGCAAGTTATCCTGATGGAACGGGTCGCCAAGCTTGGCCAAATGGGCGACATTGTGAATGTCAAACAGGGCTATGCCCGCAATTTTCTGCTGCCCCAAGGCAAAGCCAAACGCGCCAGCGAAGCCAACATCGCCCTTTTTGAGACGCAAAAGGCACAGCTGGAAGCACGCAATCTGGAAACCAAAGCCGAAGCCGAAGCGCTGGCCGAAAAGCTGGGCGGTCAGCAGTTTGTGGTGATTCGCACCGCTTCTGACGCCGGTTCGCTTTATGGCTCGGTCACCGTGCGCGATGCCGCCGAAGCTGCCACCGCCGAAGGGTTCAGCATTGATCGCAAGCAGGTTGCCCTGAATGCGCCGATCAAAGAGCTGGGTCTGCACAGCGTCACCGTGCGCCTGCACCCTGAGGTCGAAGTGACCATTGAGCTGAACGTGGCCCGTTCCGCCGAAGAGGCCGAGCTGCAAGCTGCTGGTAAATCGGTTGCCGAACTGGCCGCCGAGGCCGAAGCGGCTGCTGAGTTCGAAATCGCCGAGCTGTTTGACGATATCGGCGCTGCCGCCAGCGATGAGGACGATCTGCAGGCCACACCGGCCAGCGAAGACGCTCCTGAAAAAGAGGCCTGATCGCCCACATCCATTGCGACATCGTGACAAAAAACCAGCCGCGCCGAGCAATCGGGGCGGCTTTTTCATGGAACCTCTCGGCCACGGTGGCCAATCCCCGACCCGTTTCAGCGTTCACCCCGCTGAAACCAGCTCTGCACTCGGCGTTGCAACAGCTGCCAGATCAGCGGCGCACCGCGGGCCACTTTGGTGCCTACCCGCGCCTCAACCTGCTCAAGGCGCACCTGATACGCCCGCCAAGAGTGGCCGTCATTTTCCAGATTCGAAATCACCGGCTGCACCCGATCAATCGCTTTGGCAAAGATCGCGTCATCGGTTTCGGCGGCCTCGAACTCCTCCCAGAGCTGACGAAACGCCCGCGCCTGATCCGCCGGCAGCAAGCCAAAAATCCGTTTCGCCGCCTGTTGTTCCTTTTGCTGCAACGCCACCGGGTCGTGATCGCCATGGATCGGCGCATCACCTGCGTCGATCTCGACCAGATCATGGATCAGCAACATCTGAATCACCCGCTCAATGCGCACCGGCTGCGCCGCATGTTCCGCCAGCACCAGTGCATAAAGCGCAATATGCCAGCTATGTTCGCCGGAATTCTCGAACCGCGAGCCATCGCAGAGCCGCGTGGCCCGCAGCACCGATTTCAGCTTGTCGGCTTCGCTCAGAAAGGTCAGTTGTTGGTTCAGGCGTGTTTCATTGCTCATGATCCGAAAGATGCCACAGCTTCCCCGGCAACCGCAAGGGATGCCGCCCCCGGCTACATCAGATAAGCCACCAGCGCGAAAGCGGCGGCATAGAGCAGCGTATTGCCGATCAGATAGCGCCAATCCGTGGTCCATTTCAGCGTGCTATAGGCCCCAAGCCCGGCCCCGAACAGGGTGGCGTAATAGATCAGCATCTCGGCCTCACGCTTGTGGCCGCCGTGGCGGGGTCAGAGCGCGGATTTCATTCAGACGCTCGCGCACCTCCCGATCCGATCCCAGCCCGTAGCGGGCCCAGCCCAGGCTTTCCTGCTGCACGGCGCGGGCTTCTGAGGCACGCCCGGTCAGCTCCAGCGCCTGAGATTTCACCATCAGAAAGGTCGCCAGCAGCGAAGCATTTTGCGCCTGATAAATGGTCGGCAGATGGGCATCGGCCAGCTTCAGCACCGCTTCGTCATCGCCGGCCACCAAGGCAAAAACGGCCAGCTGCAGCGCCACATGCGCCGCCTGAATACGGGTGGAAGGGCTGGAGCGGTAGAGCATCCCCGCTTTCAGAAACGCCGCCAGCGCTATGTCAGTTTTGCTGGAAAGCGCCACCCGCCCCAGCACATAATAGCTAAACCCCAGCCGAGGCCCGTTCCAACCCAGCGCATTGGCAATCGCCACCGCCCTCTTGGCCGCGGCGCGGCGGGCGCTCAGGCTCGATTTCGCCCCCAGCGCGGTCTCGATCGCTTTGATCCAGCTGCGCGGTGTGGGCAATCCGGCAGGGCGGCTGGGCAGGTTCTGTCCGCCCGGGTTCAGCCGTGCCAATATCTGCGGCAATACGGCGGCCACCTGCCCCCGGCGCATCCCATTATGCAGCCGAGGGCTGTAATAGGCGCGCAAAACCAGCATATCAAAGCCGGTCAGCACCGTATGGAAATTGTCATCATTGAACACGCTGTCAGGCAAACGGTAGAGATCATTCAGCGGGCCAAGCGCCTGGGCCAACTCTTCGTGCAGACAATCACGGATCTCTTGCGGGCTAACATCCCCGGGCAGGAAAATCGTCACGTTCTGGCGGGATTTCAGCGCTCGCCAACTGGTCAGTTCCTTGTGCCGCTTGCGGCGAAACTCGGCCCAGCTGCTGACATTGGGCACCACGAAACAGGCAGCATTGGGCACGGCCTGACGCAGCTGTGCCTTTGAGACCACTTCAATGGTGATATTGGCCGGCTGACTGGGTCTGCGGCGGGTGATGCCAATTCCGGCTTCGGTTTTCAGCCGCTTTAACAGTTGCGTCAGATCGGTGAACAAGCTGGCGGGGGCCTGGCCGATCACCCGCAGACTGATCGGGCCTTCAAAGCGGGTCATCATCGCCAGCTGCGCGCCGCTTTCCATGGCAAAGGACAGATCGAGAAAATCGCGGGCAATGTCGCGGTTGCTGCGGAGCGGAAGCACGGCCCGGGTGGCGGAGAAGTGTTTGACCGGCGGCAATTTCACCGCAGATCGGCTGGGCAGAGGTGCCGATTGCGGCCGCTCCGCCGCCCCGCATCCGGCCAGCACCAGACCGATCAGCAAAACCCCGGCACGCATCAGCCTTGGGGGGGAAGGGATCAGTTTTTGCGGAAATGCGGTCATTATGCTGCCTTTGCGCGGGGGGGATTTTGTGGTCATAGCTTATTTTTGTGGCAAACGCATAGCCCGTTTTCAGCAATCGCCGGGAGGTGCGGCATATTTGCTGTGCTTGCGCATCCCTTGGGGGCGCATTAGATTATGGGCAGTCAGAGATAAGGAGGCCCCATGTTCAGAATCGCGATCATCAGCCTGCTGATGCTGGGGGCTTTGCCTGCGGCCGGGCGGGCTTGTGTCGCGTTTGACGGTGCCCGCAACCGGTTTTCCAATGCCTGTGACGCGGCGCAATATGTCCAATACCGCACGGTAGGTGGGGGCTGTTATCTAAAGCAGCCCGGCCATATGAGTTTGCAACCGGGCGAGAGCGCCACCGACCCAAAGCTGGGGCAATCCTGTGGCAGTGATGCAAAATGGTGGGTGCAATATGGCTGGTGCGATCTGGCAGAGTGGCAAAAGGGAGCGTGCAAGGTCAAGCCGTAGAGGCTTTGGCAGCATCGCCCGAATCTTTGGATAAAGCCACAAGGGCAGGTTCGCGACCACCCGGCCTCAACTCAGAACCCTTGCCCCTCCCCTTCGCCCTTAACGCCGCTGCCCCCGCGCCATAAAGGCCAGCCGTTCGAACAAATGCACATCCTGCTCATTCTTCAACAACGCCCCGTGCAGCTTGGGCAACGCATTGGCCCCGCCGCGTTTCAGATCCTCAGGGCTCAGATCCTCGGCCAGCAGCAGTTTCAGCCAATCCAGCACCTCGCTGGTCGAAGGCTTTTTCTTAAGCCCCGATGTCTCACGCAATTCGTAAAACTGGGTTAACGCCGCCGTCAGCAGCGCCTCTTTTACCCCCGGATGATGCACCTCAACGATCTTGCGCATGGTGTCGATATCGGGAAAGCGGATGTAATGGAAAAAGCAGCGGCGCAAAAACGCATCCGGCAGCTCTTTTTCATTATTCGAGGTGATGATCACAATCGGGCGCTGCTCGGCCCGGATCACTTCGCCGGTCTCGTAAACATGGAATTCCATCTTGTCCAGCTCTTGCAGCAGATCGTTGGGAAACTCGATATCCGCCTTGTCGACCTCATCAATCAGCAGAACGGTTTTCTGTTTTGCTTCAAAGGCTTGCCACAATTTTCCCTTTTTGATGTAATTCGAAATATCATGCACCCGCTCATCGCCCAGCTGGCTGTCGCGCAACCGGCTGACCGCGTCATATTCATACAGCCCCTGCTGGGCGCGGGTGGTGGATTTGATGTGCCATTCGATCATCTCCAGCCCCAGCGCATTGGCCACCTGCCGGGCCAGCTCGGTCTTGCCGGTGCCGGGCTCGCCTTTGACCAGCAAGGGGCGCTCCAAAGTCACGGCGGCATTAACCGCAACCGTCAAATCATCGGTGGCAACATAATTCTCGGTCGAGCTGAATTTCATGGTTTTCCCTATAGGTTGAGTGTTGGCCGGATCGGCTTTGTTTACGTCCCTTACCCCAGCCTTCAATTTTCATCAAGATCACCAAATGGGGCGTGACAAAGCCTGCGCTTTGCACTAAGGCAACCGCAGTAAGGTTTCTGAAAGGTTTGAACCGCAATGGTCAGAGACCCAAGAATTGCAAAAGGGGAGTGTGATGAGGCCCGAAGTTTTTCTGCCCGCTGATTACAGCCCGGCCGAGGATGAGCCCTTCATGAATGAGCGCCAGCTGGAATATTTCCGCCGCAAGCTGGTGACTTGGAAGGAAGAACTGTTATCCGATGGCAAAGAGACCATCGAGCATTTGCAGGATGGGGCGCGCAATATCCCGGATATGGCTGATCGTGCCAGCGAGGAAACTGACCGCGCGCTTGAGCTGCGCACCCGGGATCGGCAGCGCAAGCTGGTGCTGAAGATTGATCAGGCTCTGCGGCGCATCGAGGAAGGCGAGTTCGGCTATTGCTGCAAAACCGGCGAGCCGATTTCGCTGAAACGTCTGGATGCCCGCCCGATTGCCACCATGTCGCTTGAGGCGCAGGAGCGTCACGAGCGCAAGGAAAAGGTCTATCGCGACGATTAGCAGGCTGGCTTGCGGCAAGTACTTTGCCGCGCCAGATATATGAGAGATCAAGAAAAAACACCTGGCAGAGATGCTGTGGTGTTTTTTTTGCAGGAGCAACCGGCATGACGCTGAATGGAAAACAGATCACGGTGGTGGGCGGCGGCATTGGCGGGCTGGCCGCGGCTGTGGCCATGGCGCAGCGCGGTGGCCGGGTGACGGTGCTGGAACAGGCCGAAGCGATCACCGAGGTCGGGGCCGGCTTGCAAATCGGCCCCAATGGCTATACCGTGTTGCGCGCTTTGGGGCTGGGTGATGCGCTGGCTGCAAAATCGGTGCGGGCGACCGGGGTTCGGTTGTTGGATGGGGTCTCGGGCCAGCAGGTTTTTGCGCTGGATTTCCAACGCTTCAGGCCGGATCAGCATTATTATATGGTGCATCGCGCCGATCTGATCGACGTTCTGGCCGAGGCCGCGCGGGCGGCAGGGGTTGAGATCAGGCTGTCTCAGCGTCTGGAAAGTGTTGCGTTTGATCAAAACCAAGCGCAGTTGCAGATGGCCGATGGTCAGGTTTTGATGCCCGAGCTGTTCATCTGTGCCGGAGGGTTGCATTCCAAACTGCGCCCGGTGATCAACGGCAAACGCGAGCCATTTTTCACCAAACAGGTCGCTTGGCGCATGGTGATTCCGGCGCTGGGGGGCGAAGCTCCGATGGCGCAGGTGTTTATGGGCCATGGCAAGCATCTGGTGACCTATCCGTTGCGCGGTGGAGAGCTGATCAATGTGGTGGCGGTGCAAGAACGCGACATCTGGGCCGCTGAGGGCTGGAATTACAAGACCGACCCCGCCGAACTGAGCTATGTGTTCGGCGATTTCTGCGACGAGGTGCAGGCGCTGTTTGAGCGGGTGGAGGATGTCTACTTATGGGGTCTGTTCCGCCACCCGGTTGCGGCGCGCTGGCATCAGGGCAATGCGGCGCTGTTGGGCGATGCGGCGCATCCGACCTTGCCGTTTATGGCACAGGGCGCGGTGATGGCGTTGGAGGATGCCTGGGTGCTGGCCGATGCGCTGGATCAGGATACGCCGGTTGAGCAGGCACTGGCGTCTTATCAAAACCGGCGCCGTCAGAGAGCGGCAGCGGTGGTCGAGGCGGCCAATCAGAACGCCCGCAATTATCATTTCGGTCCGGGTCCGAAACGCAGCCTGGCGCATTTGGCATTGCGGATGGGCAGCCGTTTGGCGCCGGGATTGGCGCTGAAGAAATATGACTGGATTTATGGATATGATGTGACCAAGGAAAGCTGACATTGAGAGCCAAAAGAGACACTCCTGATTGCGCCTTTTGACTGTAAGTTTTTGGTTTCACGCTGACGGGGGCTTTGGGGATCCGAATCCACTCCCGCCAGCTATGTCAGCCGGCACAGGGCAAGGATGCTTATTGCCGGGCCCTACCCCTCTAAATGCAGATAAACCCGGCGGTTCTGCGCCCCTTTATTCTGCACTTTGCCAATCCGCAACCGCCCGATTTCACCGGTGCGCTGCACATGCGTGCCGCCGCAAGGTTGCAGATCAACCTGCGCTTCACCCTGCCCGATGCCGATCAGACGGATGCGCCCGGCCCCCTTGGGCGGCTGCACCGACAGGGTCTTGACCAACTCGGGATTGGCCGCCAGCTCGTCATCGCTGATCCAGCCCTCGGTCACCAGCAAATCGGCGGCCACCAGCCGGTTCAGCTGCTCTTCCAGCGCGGGCTTGTCAATCACTGGCTCGGGGATCGCAAAATCCAGCCGGCTTTTCTGGCTGCCAATCGCCCCGCCAGTGACCGGATAGGGCAGCACCACCGACAGCAGATGCAGCGCGGTGTGCATCCGCATATGGTGGTGGCGGCGCTCCCAATCCAGATGCTGCATCACCTCGGTTCCCACCGGCGGCAAAGCAGCCGGTTCCGCCGGCACCAGTACGATGTCATCGCCGGAGCCTTTGACCGTGGTAGCGATCTCAAGCTGCTGATCGTCCCAGACAAGCACCCCGCTATCGCCCGGCTGCCCGCCGCTGGTGGCGTAAAAGATGCACTGATCCAGCACCACCCCGCCCTCAACCGTATGGGCGGTGACCGTGGCAGGTGCATCGCGCAAATAGGCGTTTTTCAGGAAGCTTGGCGCGGTCATTCAGGCTCTCCCTGCCCGTTATCACCTTTTAGCACCTCGGGGTTACGCAGCCACAAATCGCGCTGGGCAAATGGGATCTCGATATTTTCCTCGGCAAACACCCGGGCAATTTCGTGATTCATGTCAGAGTGCACCGACATCGACCAATTCACATCGCGCAAAATCGCCCGGATCTCGAAATCCAGCGAATCCGCGCCAAAGCCACGAAACAGCACCGCCGGTTTCGGATTTGCCAGCACCATCGGGTGCGCCTCGGCAATCTGTCGCAACAGTGCTTCGACACGCTTGGTATCGGTGCCATAAGCCACCCCGACCGGCACCTTCAGACGACCCACCGTGTTACCACGGGTGTAGTTGGTGACGGAACCAGAGATAAAATCAGAATTGGGCACGATCACATCGCTGCGATCAAAGGTCTCGATCCGGGTCGAACGCACCGAGATATCACGCACAATCCCCATATGGCCGCCCACCTCGATCCAGTCGCCTTGCGAGATCGGGCGTTCGATCAGCAAAATGATGCCGGAGACAAAATTCGAGACGATATTTTGCAGGCCAAACCCAATGCCCACCGACAGCGCCCCGGCGACAATCGCCAGCGATGACAGATCAATGCCGGCGCTGGAAATCGCCACCAGCGCGGACAGGAAAATCCCAATATAGCCCACGCCCGAGGTGATAGCGTTGCGCCCGCCCAGATCAATTTTGGTCTTGGGCAAAACGGTGTTGCGCAAAGTGCCTTGCACAAAGCGGGTCAGGATATAACCAATGACAAAAACAATCGCAAAAGTCATGAACACGGCGGGCGAAATACGGGTATCGCCGAAGGTGAAACCAACCTGGAAACGGGCCCAGACTTCGGTCAGGTCGGTCACCCGCGCCCCCCAGATCAGCGCAAAGAACGGCAATGACAGCAGCACCAGCATGAAATTCACCAGCACCGGAATCAACGCCTCGCGGGCGCGTTCCTGACTGCGCACGATCAGCGCGTAAATCTCGGTGGTCATCCGGTTCAGGATGCTCAGGAACGCCAGCAATCCCAATGAGAGCGCAGTCGGCGTGGTCACGGCCTGAGCCGCCTTGAAATAGCCCACTGCCGCCAGCACCGGACCGATCAGGGCCAATACCCCCAGCACCCGGCTGAAATAATGAATAACCGTATTGCGATAGCTGGCATCCTGTCCGGTCTGTTGTTCATTTTCAACATGATAGCGCAACAGATTGGCCAGACGCAGCAACGCATAAGACATCAGCAGCAAAATCGGAAAGGACAGCACGATCAGCGCTTCCTGGCTCCATTTTTCAAATTGCGCCAAGTCGTTGATCAAGCCCCTCAGGCCGATCAACAGCCCCAGAACTCCGGCAAAGAAGCGCCCCCTTTGCCGCTGCCCGATGGGCAGGTTCAACGGCGGCTGAATGGGCTGACCCGGTGGAAAAATGCGCATGCCCAGCCAGACGGACACGACAAAGCTTACTCCGACAAAGACCAGAGCCTCTAAAACATGCTGGCCATGCAGGTCCAGAAGTTGACTGATGGAAATGGCTTCGAGCAGCAAAAACAGCCCCGCTAGCGGCAGAAGCAACTGTGCAATCGACAGCAAAAACTGGAACAACCACCGCGCCGGCGTGACGGATTTGGCCTGCAGTTTGCCCGCGATTTGCCCGCTCCAGCGCCGCCCGCGCAACAGTAGCACAAGCGCCGCCAGCAGCAGGGCCAGAATCACCGGCAGATTGTTTTTCAACGCAACCTGCGACACCGGATTGGCCCAGGACTTGGCCGTTTCCTTGCGCAGATTGTCAAAACTGTGCCCCAACGCCGCCAGCGCCCCGCCCCAATGAGCCGGGTTGATCGGTGAGGTATCCAGTTTCAGCAAAGCATCAGTCTGGCGGCTGCGGATGATTTCGTCGATGCTGCGGATCAGGCCGCTGGCCCGGCTATGCGCGACCTCGGCGGTTTTCACAGGAGCCACCAGAACCGCCATTTGCTGATCCAGCATTTTCCGCTTGGCGGCGATCTCGGAATCTTCCGGCTCGCCTTCGGGTTTTTCCCCCAGCGCGGTGATCTGATCCTGCAGGGTCTTGATCGCATTTTTGTTAATGTTCTGATCTGCCAGGAATTTTTCACGCCAAATCACAAGCTCCCTGCGCAAGACCTGAAAGGCCGCATCCGAAGCCCGCTGCGATGCGATCGCCTCTTCTGCCCGCCGCGCCGTCTTTTCCCATTTCTCCAGCTGCTGTGCGCTGTTTTCCTGATCGCTCTGCGAGGCAACCGGAGTCGCCGTTTGCGCCCCCAGCCCGCCGGGGATCATCGACATGCTCAAAAACAAAGCCGTTAATAAAATGCGTAACACAATCTCTGTCCTTTGGAATCATTGAGCATAGCGATATGCCACGCTGATTGGCAGATTGCCAGCCACTTTGGCCAATCGCAACCGGTGCAAATGCCGCGCCGTTTTCAAACCCGGGCGCGGGCGTTTAATCCCATTTTCGCCCGGCCCAGCCCGAAGCCAGCCCCAAGAAAACGCTGCCAATCGCCAGCGCCACCACGATCTGAGGGTTCAGCATAATCAGGCCATAATCCAGCATCTGCTGCCCGACATAGAGCAACGCTTCGGCCACATTATCAAACCGTTTGCGAAACGAAAGCCGTACCATTTCAGCGATGGAGTTAATCAGAAGCACCCAGAACACCGTAACCACCACCGTAGTAATCCCGGATGCAATCAGATTGCCGATTTTCCTACCATATCGCAGCCCCATATAAACCCAGCCACAGACAAGGCCAATCACAGCGTTATATTCGGACATGCGGCCAAAATTGGTGTCGTCCGGCACCAGAGGTTTGAACATGTCCGACACAAACCAGGCAAGGGCGGCGCAGATAATGGCACCAAACAAACGCGATGCGGTCAGCATAATGGGGCTCCGTTCGTGAGTTGGCTGATTGTCACCGCCTCACAGCGTTTGGTCAAGGGCGTTGATCAGCTTGTTGATCTCTTCTGGGCTGGTGTAATGCACAAAGCTCAGCCGCAACACCCCATTGCCCACATCCACCCCCTGCGCCGCCAGCGCCCGCGGAGCGTAAAAATCGCCGCCGCCAGCCATGATCCCCTGCCCGGCCAGACGCTGAGCCACCGCCGCCGCGTTTTGAGAAAGCACCAGCGCCAGCGTAGGGGCGCGGCTGTCGGCCCGGTTTGGCCCCAGCAGCCGGATGGTGTTTTTCTGCGCCAGATAGTCCAACAGCGGCTGCATCAGGCGGCACTCGGCATCGCGCATCAACCCATGCACCGCTTTGGCGCGGGCGGTGGGGGAAGCGGTGCCGGCGAGCTCAGCCCCGAAATGATGGGTATAGAGCTGATCCAGATAATCCGCCATGCCGGCACAGGCCGCCACCTGCGCATGATCCGGCCCGGCCGGGGTGAAGCGTTTATAGAGGCAATCGGCGTTGAAATAATGCGCCTGATTGGGCAGTTTTTCGGCCAAGGCCCGCCGGATCACCATCAACCCCTGATGCGGGCCATAGGTTTTATAGGCGGAAAACAGATAGATATCCGCCCCGATGTCATCAACATTAACAAAGCCATGCGGGGCATAGCTGACCCCATCGACGCAGGCATACGCACCGTTGTCATGCACGATTTTGCAAATCGCGGCCACATCGTTGATTTCGCCGACCACATTCGAGCAATGCGGGAAACAGACCAGCTTCACCTTGCCATCCAGCAGCTTTTCCAGATCGTGGATGTCCAGATGGCCGCTCTCGGGGTCGATCTGCCATTCGCGGATCTCAATGCCCTCATCGGCCAGCCGCCGCCAGGGGCCGCTATTGGCTTCGTGATCCTGATTGGTGACGATGATCGCATCGCCCGGCTTCAAATGCTGGCGAAACGCCTGCGCCAGAACATAGGTGTTTTGCGTGGTGGAGGGACCAAAGGACAGCTCGTCACTCTCGACCCCCAGCAGCGCGGCCAGACGGCTGCGGGCTTCGTCCATCTCGGCACCCGCCAGCTGCGAGGCGGGATAGGGCGCGTAGGGCTGCACCTTGCGGCTGTGATAATAGCGAAACAGCCGATCCAGCACCGGCTGACAGGTATAGCTGCCACCGGCATTTTCGAAAAAGGCCTGATCTTGCAAAGAAGGCTCGGCAAAGGCTGGGAACTGTTTGCGGACGTAATCAATATCAAGTGTCATCATCGCCTCCTGGGTTGCTTACGGCTGAGCTTGGACAGGCGGCGGGCAAATGGCAATGAAAATTTTCAAAAGCCCCGACCAGCCGCAGCACCCTACTGCCCCAGCTTCATACAAAAAAGGCCCGCCTTTGCAGCGGGCCTTTTCATCTGTTTGCTCCACAAGCCTAACGCGCCTCGCTGCGCAGCCCTTTAAAGATCGCCACGCACATCAACAGCAGCACAATCGCAAACAGCAGTCCGGTCGAGATCACCATCGCCTGCAACGCGCCCAGCCCGCCGCCGATCAGCAGCACAATGGCCACGATGCCTTCAAAGGTGCACCAGAACACACGCTGCGGCACCGGCGCATCCACCTTGCCACCTGCCGTGATCGAGTCGATCACCAGCGATCCGCTATCGGACGAGGTCACAAAGAATACCACTACCAGCACAACCGCAATGGTCGAGCTGATGTTAGACCAAGGCAGCCCCTCGAGCATGGCAAACAGCGAAATCGGCGGGTTGTAGCTGTCGATCACCTGCGCCTTGACGCCGCTGGTGGCCGGGTTGCTCAGCACCTGCTCAATCGCGGCACCGCCAAAAGTAGTCATCCACAGCACACAGACCAAGCTGGGGATGATCAGCACACAAATCACGAATTCGCGCACGCTGCGACCGCGCGAAATACGGGCGATGAACATGCCAACAAAAGGCGACCAACTGATCCACCACGCCCAATAGAACGAGGTCCAGCCCTGCATATAACCGCTGTCGGTGCGCCCGATCGGGTTGGACAGGCTGATCAGGTTTTGACCATAGGCCGTCAAACCGCTGACAAAGTCGCTTAAGATTGTGCCGATCCCGGCGGCGAACATGACGAAAAACAGCAACACGGCGGCAATGCCCATGTTGATTTCGCTCAACACCTTCACGCCGCCTTCCAGCCCACGCAACACCGACACCAGCGCGATAGAGGTGATCAGCGCGATCAAAACGACTTGGGTCGTGGTGCTCATCTCAACCCCATATACATGATGCAGCCCGGCATTGACCTGCTGTGCCCCCAGCCCAAGCGACGTCGCCAGCCCGAACAGGGTGGCAAACACGGCCGTGATGTCGATCACATGGCCGACCCATCCCCAAACGGATTCGCCGAAAATCGGGTAAAAGGCCGAGCGAATTGTCAGCGGCAAGCCTTTGTTATAGCTGAACAATGCCAGCGCCAGACCGACAATCGCATAAATTGCCCAAGGGTGCAGACCCCAGTGATAAATCGACGCTGCCAGCCCCATCTGCCGCGCCGCGTCCACATTGGCGGCAATCAGGCTGCCATCCTCGGCAAAGGGTTTGGGCACGCCCAATGGCTCGGAAATCGCCATGTGATAGACCGGCTCCAACACGCCAAAGAACATCAGGCCGATGCCCATCCCGGCGGCAAACAGCATGGCAAACCAGCCCTTATAGGTGTAATCCGGTGTAGCTTCTGAGCCGCCGAGCTTGATCTTGCCCCAGGGGCTGACCACCAGAAACAGGCAAAACAGCACAAAGATATTGGCCGAGCCCAAAAAGAACCAATCAAAATTGCTGGTCAGCGCCGGGCGCAGCCATTTGAAAAACGCCGCCGCCTGATCGGTAAAGATCAGCGCAAAGGCCACGAATATCACAATCGTCACACCGGATATCCAAAACACCGGGTTGTGGATGTCCATACCGAACGGGCCGAAATTGGTCTTGATATTGTGCTGGCCAATTTCATATTCGGTATCAATCGGATTGGCCTCCCCTTCCGGTGCCGGCACGCCTCCGTTTATCTCGTCTTCAGACATTGTTAACCTCCCTGTTTCAGACCCACCGGCCCCAAGCAGCCCCGCTTGCGGGCGTGGGTCTTGATGATTGGCGGCGGGTCAGGCAGGGTCGCCGCCCCTATGACATCCGCCTATCGGTCCATGGCTGGCAAATTGCTGGCCAGACGTTACGATAGGGGGATGATAGGCCCGTTTGACGTGACAAAGCAATGGTTTACGCCGCTTTTGCGATCAAAAACGACATTCGTCAGGAGGGTTCGGGGCAACCACCGCCGGCAGCAAACCGGCACACAGAAGCGCAAATCGGGCTTTATGGCCGTTTTACACATCACAAACCGGCAGCGGCATGGCCCTGTTGGGGGCGAGTATCTAGAGTGGCCCTCAGGCGTTTACATCCACCACGACCCGGCCCTTAACCTGACCTTTCAGAATGTCGCGGCCCAGCTGTGGCAAATCGGCCAGAGCGGCGGGCTGGATCATGGCTTCAAGCTTGTCCATCGGCAGATCCGTGGCAACGCGCTGCCAGGCTTGCAGGCGGTTGTCATAGGGCTGCATCACGCTGTCAATGCCCAGCAGATTGACCCCGCGCAGCAGAAACGGAATGACGGTGGCCGGCAGCTGCATCCCGCCTGCCAGACCGACCGCCGCCACCGAAGCGCCATATTGCATCTGCCCCAGCAGCCGCGCCAGCATCGGCCCGCCCACCGCATCAACACAACCGGCCCAGTTTTCGCTTTCCAGCGGGCGTTTGCTGACCTCGTTGATCTCATCGCGCGGCACAATCTGGCTGGCCCCCAGCGACGTCAGATAAGAAGCGGCCTGCGCACGGCCCGTCACCGCGGCAACCTCATAACCCAAATGCGCCAAAATCGCGGTGGCGACCGAGCCCACACCGCCCGCCGCCCCGGTCACCAGCACCGGGCCGTTCCCGGGCTTCAGCCCGTGTTTTTCCAGCGCCATGATCGCCAGCATCGCGGTAAACCCCGCCGTGCCCACCGCCATCGCCCGACGGGTGGTCAAACCGGCGGGCAGAGGCACCAGCCAATCGGCCTTAACCCGCGCCTTTTGCGCATAGCCGCCCCAATGCGCCTCGCCCACCCGCCAGCCGGTCAGGACCACCTGATCGCCGGGCTGATAGCGCGGATCGTCCGAAGCCTCGACCGTGCCAGCAAAATCAATGCCCGGCACATGCGGATAGTGGCGCACCAGCCCGCCGCCGGGGCCAATACACAGCCCGTCTTTGTAGTTCACCGTGGAATAATCCACCGCCACAGTCACATCGCCTTCGGGCAGTTGGCTGTCCTCAAGCCGTTGCACCGAAGCGCTGGTTTTCCCGTCATCGTTTTTTTCAACCACCAATGCGTTAAAGCTCATCTTGTTATTCCTCCTCGTCGGTTTGAGGGGAAGGGTGCCACGGGCCGGGTTCTCCCACAAGTCCTGATTTCCATCCGCCCCCTTGCAATCCGGGCCAGAGCCCTTATGGCTTGGCGGCATGAATATCCTCGTTTTATGCACCGGAAACTCGGCCCGCTCGATCATGCTGGAAAGCCTGCTAAACCATTTCGGCAAGGGGCGGGTGAACGCCTTTTCCGCCGGCGCCCGCCCCACCGGGCAAGTGCATCCGCAGGCGCTGCGCCTGCTGGCGACCGAGGGGCATGACACTGCCGGGCTGCGCTCAAAAAGCTGGGAGGCGTTCACCACCGCCTCGCCCCACAGCCCCGACATCGTGATCACGGTGTGCGGCAATGCGGCGCAAAGCTGTCCGGTCTGGCCCGGTGCGCCGCTGTCCTGCCATTGGGGCGTGGACGATCCCGCCGATTGCACAGATGATTGCGAAACCGCTTTCAAAACCGCCTATAACATCCTGAAATTGCGGGCAAATGATCTGTTGGCGGCTCCGTTTGAAACCATGGACCGCCCTTGCCTGCAAACCCTTCTGAATCAAATCGGACAACGCCATGCCCAGCCCTAGCCTACCCACCCGCCTGCTGGCGGAATTCATCGGCACGGCGATGCTTTTGGTCTCGGTCGTGGGCTCGGGCATCATGGCCGAAACCCTGTCCGGCGGCAATGTCGGGCTGGCGCTGCTGGCCAATGCGATCGCCACCGGAGCGATGCTCTATGCCATCATCACCACCCTTGGCCCGGTCAGCGGCGCGCATTTCAACCCCGCGGTCACCTTGGCCTTTGCCCTGCATCGCCAGCACGCCAAGGCGCAGATCCTGCCCTATATCGCGGCGCAGATTCTGGGCGGCATTGCCGGGGTGTGGCTGACCCATCTGATGTTTGATCTGCCGATCCTGCAGCTTTCAACCCATCCCCGCGCCTCGCTGGGGCTGTGGAGCAGCGAAGTCTTTGCCACATTCGGCCTGCTCTTCGTGATCTTTGGCGGCAAAGCCCACGCCCCGGACAAAACCCCCACTCTGGTGGCGCTTTACATCACCGGAGCCTATTGGTTTACGTCCTCGACCAGCTTTGCCAACCCGGCTGTGACCATCGCGCGGGGGTTTTCCGACAGCTTTGCCGGGATTTATCCGGGCGATATTGCGGCTTTTATCGCTATGCAACTGCTGGGCACGGCTGTGGCCAGCCTGATCTTGCCGCGGCTGTTTGTGGATAAGGATAACAGCTGAGGCTTGCATCATGGCCTGCGCAGGCCTAACAGGGAAACATGCTCTCTGTATTTGACCAAGGCCCGGCAGAGCCCTGCCCGGATGATTTCAACATGGCGCAATATGTGCTGGCGCGGGCCGGCCTGTTGGCCGATAAAACCATGCTGTCCGTGGTCGGGGCGCAGCATAGCCGCCATTACAGCTTTGGCGAAATCGAAACCGCCGTGCGGGGCGTGGCCACCGGGCTGCTGCAACAGGGGCTGAGGCCGGGGGATAAAATCCTGATGCGGCTGGGCAATAGCGTGGAATTTCCGATCCTGTTTCTGGCCGCGATCACCGCCGATCTGATCCCGGTGCCGACCTCATCCCAACTGACCCGCCCCGAGGTCAGCCGCATTTGCCGCGAGCTGCATCCCAGCCTGATCGTCGCCGGAGAAAATATCAGCATCCCCAGCCACCCACCCTGCCCGATCATTTCATGTGATACATTAGAAACCTTCCATAACCTACCGCCAGCCTTTTATAAAACCGGGGACCCAAACCGTCTGGCCTATATCATCTACACCTCTGGCACATCCGGCAAACCGCGTGCAGTGTGCCATGCGCATCGGGCGATCTGGGCGCGGCGGATGATGCTGACGGGCTGGTATGGCATGACCGCGCATGACAAAATCCTGCACGCCGGGGCGTTCAACTGGACCTATACGCTGGGCACCGGATTGATGGACCCGCTCAGCATCGGTGCCACCGCGCTGATACCGGCACCCGAGATCACCGCCGCCGATCTGGGGGCTCTGCTGGCCGAACATCACGCCAATATTTTCGCAGCTGCTCCGGGGGTTTACCGGCAGATGTTAAAGCACCCCCTGCCCGCGCTGCCTGCACTGCGCCACGGGCTCTCGGCCGGGGAAAAACTGCCCGAGCGCATCCGCCACGCCTGGCGCGATGCCACCGGCTGCGAGATTTACGAGGCGTTCGGCATGTCCGAATGCTCCACCTTCATTTCCGCGCATCCCCGCCACCAGGCCCCGGATGGGGCGCTGGGCTATCCCCAGCCCGGCCGCCGGGTGGCGATTGTCGATCACGATGGCCAGCCGCTGCCCCGGTCTCAGCCCGGCATTCTGGCGATTGCCCGCACCGATCCCGGCCTGATGCTGGGCTATCTGAACGCGCCCGAGGAAACCGCCGCCCGCATCCGGGGTGACTGGTTTCTGACCGGCGATATGTGCAGCATGGGCCCGGATGATGCGATCCGCTATCTGGGGCGCGATGATGATATGATGAATGCCGGTGGCTTTCGCGTCTCGCCGCTGGAAATCGAAACCAGTCTGGCCCACCACCCCGGCATTCAGGAAATCGCCTGCACCGAAATCGAGGTCAAAGCCGACACCACCGTGATTGCCGCCTTTTACACCGGCCCGGACGAGCTTGATCAGGCCGCGCTTTTCGACTACGCCCGCCTGAGACTGGCCCGCTATAAAATCCCCCGGATATTCAAGCGGGTCGACCAACTGCCCAAAGGCGCAAATGGCAAATTGCAACGCCGGCAACTGCGCGTCCTTTACGGGCCGCAATTTATGGAACATTCTGATGATCAAACTTGATATCATTGCCGATCCGATTTGCCCCTGGTGTTACATCGGCAAATCCTATCTGGACCGCGCTTTGGCGGCGCACCCCGATCACCCCTTTGCGATTGAATGGCAGCCCTATCAGCTGAACCCCGAGATGCCCGCCGCCGGCATGGATCGGCGCGACTATCTTGAGCTGAAATTCGGAGGCCGCGAGGCCGCGGTGAAGGTTTACGCCGAAATTGCCGAAAAGGCGCAGGATGCGGGGCTTGAGATGGATTTCGCCGCGATCAAGACCACTCCCAACACGTTGAACGCCCATCGGCTGATCCATTGGGCCGGGATCGAGGGGCGGCAGGCGTTTGTGGTCTCGGCCCTGTTCAAAGCCTATTTCTGCGAGGGGCGCGATATTGGTGCCGATGCGGTGCTGTGCAACATCGCCCAAGAATGCGGCATGGATGCGGATATGATCGAGCGCCTGTTGGCCAGCGATGCCGATATCGACGACATCCGCCGCCGCGATGCCCATAGCCGCGAGATCGGCGTGCAGGGGGTTCCGACCTTTATCATTGGCAATCAAAAAGTGCTGACCGGGGTGCAACCGGCGCAGCTGTGGGGGCAGGTGATCATCGAGCTGAACGAAGCCTCCACATCGCAAACGCAGCCCTGACATGCCCACAAAACCGCTGAGAAAGCCCGAATTCGTCGCCCTGATCGCGATGTCCTTTGCCACCATCGCGCTGGCGATTGACGCGATGTTGCCGGCCTTGCCCGAAATTGGCAAAACGCTGAGCCCCGACAATCTGAACCATGCGCAGTTGGTCATCACCAGCTTTTTGCTGGGGCTAGGGCTGGGCACGTTTTTCAGCGGGCCGCTCTCGGATGCGCTGGGGCGGCGGCGGGTGATGCTGGGGGGCTATGCGGTTTACATCATCGCCGCATTGCTGGCCTCTTTGGCGCAGTCGCTCGAACTGCTGCTGGCCGCCCGGGTGCTGCAAGGGCTGGGCGCCTCTGGCCCGCGGGTGGTGGCGATGGCGATTGTGCGCGACCTCTATGTCGAGCGGCAAATGGCGCAGCTGACCTCTTTTGTCATGACGGTGTTCATGCTGGTGCCGGTGATTGCCCCCAGTATCGGCGCGCTGATCCTGCTGGTGGCCGGGTGGCGGACGATTTTCTTTACTTTCGTGGTCTTTGCCATCGCGCTCAGCCTGTGGTTCACCCTGCGCCAGCCCGAGACCCTGCCCCCGGAAAAGCGCCGCAAAATCGCGCTGGCCAATCTGTGGGGCGGCATGGTCGAAGTGCTGTCACATCCGGTTGTGCGCGTCACCATCGTGGTGCAAAGCCTGCTGCTGGGGGCGCTTTACAGCGCCCTGTCCAGTTCGCAGCAGATTTTCGACATCACCTTTGGCCGGGGCGACAGCTTTGCCCTGTGGTTCGGGGCGGTCGCGATTGTGTCGGGATTTTCGGCGCTGATCAATGCGCGTCTGGTGGTGCGGCTGGGAATGCAGCCGATGATCCGCACGGCGCTGGCCTGTGTGATGCTGATCTCGGCTGTGATGCTGGCCCTGTTTTGGGGCGGCGGAATGCCGGACATGGTGGCGTTCCCTGCCTTTGTGTTTTTCAAGACCTCGGTGTTTTTCATGATCGGCATGACATTGGGCAATCTGAATGCCATCGCGATGCAACCAATGGGGCATATCGCCGGGATGGCGGCTTCGATGATGAGTGCCATTGCCACGGTGCTGGGGCTGGCGATTGCGGTGCCGATCGGGCTGGCCTTTGACGGCACTCCGCTGCCGCTGATGTGCGGTGTGTTTGTCTGCGTGTCGCTGGCGCTGGGGCTGATGCAACTGATCCGGCATGAGCCGACATAGGCAGCTCTGATGGACGCCCCAAGGGATCAACCTGCCTCGCCCCCGGCGGCAAGGCAATCTTTAAGGCCTCTGTATAAAGCTGCGCACCTCTGAACTGCCCCGCCCGGCCGATAGGCCGGTCTGCGCCTGCCTGCCCCCCCGGCAGGCGCATTCGCGCCCGCCCAGGCAAGGCGCTGCCCTCTACTCTTTGTCTCAGACGGATGACAGCAATTGTCAGGGCAATCACACCCCCCTACTTCCCCCGCTTCGCCTTATCCTGCTTTTTCTGTGCAATCACCTTCTGCGCCAGATCGCGGGCAATCGCATAGGCCCCTTTCACCTTGTCCGCAGCCTTGGACCAATCACGCCGGATCACGATCTTATTGCCCTTGACCTGCGCCAGACCGCGCTGCTCATTGATAAACTCAACCAACCCGGCCGGGGCGGTAAATTTGTCGTTGTGAAACTGGATCGTCGCCCCCTTTGGCCCGCCATCCAGCCGCGCAATCCCGGCGCGTTTGCACATCCCCTTGATGCGCACCACCAACAGCAGCGAGTTCACCTCTTTGGGCAGCGGGCCGAACCGGTCGATCAACTCGGCGGCAAAGCCTTCCAGCTCGACCTTGTTCGATAGCGCAGACAAACGCCGGTAAAGCCCCAGCCGCACATCCAGATCGGGCACATAAGCATCCGGGATCAGCACCGGCACCCCCAGATTGATGACAGGAGACCATTTGCCATCATCAGGCAGGCCGACTTCGCCGGATTTGATCTTGGCAATCGCCTCTTCCAGCATCTGCTGGTAAAGCTCATAGCCCACTTCGCGCATCTGCCCGGATTGCTCTTCTCCCAGCAGATTGCCGGCACCGCGAATATCCAGATCCTGACTGGCCAGCGTAAAGCCCGCCCCCAGCGAATCCAGACTGGCCAGCACCCGCAGCCGCTTTTGCGCGGTTGGGGTCAGTTTCAGGCGTGGCTTGGTGGTCATATAGGCATAGGCGCGAATTTTCGAACGCCCGACCCGGCCGCGAATCTGATATAGCTGTGCCAGCCCGAACATATCGGCGCGATGCACGATCATGGTGTTGGCGGTGGGAATGTCCAGACCGGATTCAACGATGGTGGTGGCCAGCAACACGTCATATTTGCCATCATAAAACGCATTCATGCGCTGATCCAACTCACCCGCGGCCATCTGGCCATGGGCGACGACATAGGAAACCTCGGGCACCTGTTCCTGCAAAAACGCTTCGATCTCGGGCAGATCCTTAATGCGCGGCACCACATAAAAGGACTGCCCGCCGCGGTAATGTTCGCGCAGCAGCGCCTCGCGCAGCATCACCGAATCAAATTCGCTGACATAGGTGCGGATCGCCAGCCGGTCGATCGGAGGGGTGCCGATGATGCTCAGATCCCGCACGCCAGAGAGCGACATCTGCAAGGTGCGCGGGATCGGCGTGGCGGTCAGGGTCAGCACATGCACATCGCTGCGCATCTGTTTCAGGCGCTCCTTGTGGCTGACGCCAAAGCGCTGTTCTTCGTCAATCACCAGCAGGCCGAGATTGGCAAAGCGCACTGATTTGGCCAGCAGCGCATGGGTGCCGACCACGATATCGACCGTGCCACGGGCCAGACCTTCGCGGGTCTGGTTGGCCTGTTTTGCACTCACAAAGCGCGATAACTGCCCGACTTCAATAGGAAAACCGCGAAAGCGCTCGGCAAAGGATTTGTAATGTTGCCGTGCCAGCAATGTGGTCGGGGCAATCACCGCCACCTGCTGGCCCTGCATCGCCGCGACAAAGGCTGCCCGCATGGCGACCTCGGTCTTGCCAAAGCCGACATCGCCACAGATCAGCCGATCCATCGGCTGCCCCGAGGCCAGATCGCCCAGCACATCGTCAATCGCGGCCAGCTGGTCTTCGGTCTCTTGATAGGGGAACCGCGCCGCGAAGCTTTCCCAGGCGTGATGCTGCGGCTCCAGCACCTGCCCGCTGCGCAGAGCACGTTCGGCCGCCAGCCGGATCAGCTTTTCGGCGACCTCGCGGATGCGCTCTTTCAGCTTGGCCTTTTTCGCCTGCCATGCGCCGCCGCCCAGCTTGTCCAGCAGCCCGTGTTCATGGCCGAATTTCGACAGCAGTTCGATGTTTTCCACCGGCAAAAACAGCCGATCCCCGCCGGCATATTCCAGCGCCAGACAATCATGCGCTGCCCCCATCGCGGTGATGGTTTCCAGCCCGCGATAGATGCCAACCCCATGATCCACATGCACGATCAGATCGCCCACCGACAGGCTCTGCACCTCGGTCAGAAAGTTCTCGGCCCGGCGTTTGCGGCGGGTTTTGCGGATCAGGCGGTCGCCCAAAACGTCCTGTTCGGAAATCACCGTGAGGCCACCGCCTTCAAAGCCATGCTCCAACGGCCAGACCAGCAGATTGACGCCCTGTTTGGGGGCACGCAAATCGTCGATTTCGTGCAGGGCCAGCTGGCCTTCGTCATGCAACAGCCCCGCCAGCCGTTCCCGGGCCCCTTGCGAGCCACTGGCGATCACAACCGGCCCAACGGCTTTTTTTAGATCAATATAGTCGGATAACTCTTTGAAAAGATTAATATCCTGCCGCTGGCGTTCCGGTGCAAAATTGCGCCCGATGCGCCCGCCGGCATCCAGCACCCCAAAGCCGGTGCTTTGCGGCAACGGGTTCAGCTGCACCACCCGATGCCCGGCAATCGCGCTGTGCCAGGCGGCATCATCCAGATACAACAGCTGCGGCGGGCACGGCTTGTAAACCGAATCCATCCGGTGCTTTTCGGCCATGGCCTGCTTGCGGGTCTGGTATTGATCCTCGATCGCCTGCCAACGCGCCAGCCGGGCGGCGGTGATCTGGTCATCCAGCAGGATCGCGGCATCGGGCAGATAGTCGAACAAAGTCTCCAGCCGCTCGTGAAAAAACGCCAGCCAGTGTTCGGCGCCCTGATGCTTGCGCCCGGCGCTGATTGCCTCGTAAAGCGGATCGTCCGAGCCCGCCGCGCCAAATTCCATGCGGTAATTTTGCCGAAACCGGCTGATCGCGGCCTGATCCAGCACGATTTCCGATACCGGAGCCAGCTCGACTTCGTCCAGCTGGCGCGTGGTGCGCTGGCTGACCGGATCGAAATGCCGCGCCCCGTCCAGCACATCTCCGAACAGGTCCAGCCGCACCGGGCCACCTTCGCCACCCGCCGAAAGCGGTGGGAAAATGTCGATCAGGCCGCCGCGAATCGCGTAATCTCCGGGCTCCATCACCGTGGCGGTCTGCACAAAGCCCATGCGGGCAAGGAAATCGCGCAGAGCCTTTTCGTCAATGCGTTCGCCCACCTTGACCCGAAAAGCCGCGTTTTTCAGCAGCTCACGGGTGGGCAGGCGCTGGGTGGCAGCGCTGAGCGTGGTCAGCAGGATGAATTTGCCGCCGATCCCATGCGCCAGACCGGCCAGAGTTGCCATCCGCGCCGCCGAAATATCCGCATGTGGCGAGGTGCGATCATAGGGCAGGCAATCCCAGGCGGGGAAGTTCAGCACCACCGCATCAGGCGCATAAATCTGCAACGCTTCGGCCATCGCCTGCTGGCGCTTGTCATCGCGGGCAATATGCACCACCGGGCCAGTTCCACGCGCCAGCTCTTTGGCCAGCAGATGCGCGTCATAGCCTTCGGGCGCTCCGCTGAGCGTGATGTGCTGCGGTTCGGTCATCGGCGCACTCAGGCCCCCAGCCCGCTGATCGACATGTTCTGAAACATGCCAAACAGTGAGGTAACAAAAATGCTGAAAATGCCAATCGCCTGAATAATCAGCCTGTGCTTGCTCAGCCTTTTGCGCAGCAGCGCGCCAGATGCACCCTCTTCCACGATCCGCCGCGCGGTGGACAGCGACAGCAGGCCGACAATGGCCAGCGGGAACAGCAGCAAAAACAGCGCTTGGGCAAATTCAATCCAGTAATAAAACCCCAATGTCGCCAACAGAGTCAGCACGAAACAGGCAAACCCCAAAATCCATAGGCCCGATATCTGGCTGATGAACAGCAGCCGGTTGGTGTGGACACGCACCAGATCTTCCAGATCGACTTCGGCCTGCCCGCCCCGGCGCTGCGCCCGCAGCACCATGTCATAAGGCACGCCAAGCACCCAATGGCTGGTGGTGGACCACATCACGGCCAACGCAATCCAATACCACAGATTGGAAAAGGACCGCATGTCAATCAATTCTATAATGCCTTCATGCCACGACACGTTGTAATACCCTCTGAATTTTGCACCCGGCGCGTTTTATCGCGCCTTTTGGGCAATTCCTACCCTTGAGTAGCTGTATTTTCCATGTATCAAGAGACACAGCCAAATAGAAAGAGGTAATTATGCCCGTTGCACAAGCCCCCTTCCCGCTGTCACGTCCCCGCCGCACCCGCCGCAGCGCCGCGATCCGCGCGTTGTGTCAGGAAAACAGCCTGTCGGTGAATGATCTGATCTGGCCGATTTTCGTGGTCGATGGCGAAAACACCCGCCAGCCGATCCCCTCGATGCCCGGGGTTGAGCGGCTGTCGATTGATCTGCTGATCGAGGCCGCCCGTCAGGCCCGCGATCTGGGCATTCCGGCGCTGTGCCTGTTTCCCTATACCGATCCGGCGCTGAAAACCGATTGCTGCCGCGAAGCCTGGAGCCCTGATAGCCTGTCCAACCGTGCTATCTCTGCGGTGAAATCCGCGGTGCCCGAAGTGGCGGTGATGACCGATATCGCGCTGGACCCTTACAATGCGCGGGGCCATGATGGCATCGTCAAAGACGGGCAGATCCTGAATGATGAAACCGTCGAAGCTCTGGTGAAAATGGCGCTGGCGCAGGCCCGTGCCGGGGCCGATATTCTGGGGCCGAGCGATATGATGGATGGCCGGGTTGGGGCCATTCGTCAGGCTCTCGAAGCCGAGGGCTATCACGACATTTCGATCATGTCTTATTCGGCGAAATATGCCAGCAGCTTTTACGGCCCGTTTCGCGATGCGGTCGGGGCCAGCTCGGCGCTGAAGGGCGATAAGAAAACCTATCAGATGAACCCGGCCAATTCGGACGAGGCCATGCGCCTGATCCGACGCGATCTGGTCGAAGGGGCCGATATGGTGATCGTCAAACCCGGCATGGCCTATCTGGATATTTGCCACCGCGCCAAGGCGGAATTCGGGGTGCCGGTCTTTGCCTATCAGGTCTCGGGCGAATATGCGATGATCATGGCGGCGGCGCAAAATGGCTGGCTGGAGGGCGATGCGGTGATGCTGGAAACCCTGATGGCGTTTCGCCGCGCCGGCTGTGACGGGGTTCTGACCTATTTCGCGCCGCGTATTGCCACGATGCTGAACGGCTGAACCGCGCAAAAATACGCTCAAACATCATGCAACGCGGCCAAGGGCGGGTGACACCCACCCGGCTTTGGCCTATAATCCGCCCCAAGATCAGCCGCTAAAGGCTGGCACGCTATTTGGCAGGTCATAACATCATAGAGGCAAACAAACCGTAAAGGGGTTTATTCCATGAGCAATCCATCCCGCCCATTTCTCACCCGGCGCCTGTTCGTCGCCGGCGCTTTGGCCAGCACCACCGCCGCCTGTGGCAATGGTGTCAACAGCCGGGGCGCCGCAAAAATCGACGCCCGCGTGGCCGCCACCCTGGACACGCTGCACCGGCGCTATCCCGGCACGCTTGAGCTGCAAAAGAAATCCTATGGCATGTTGGTGATGCCGCTGGTGACCAAGGCCGGGTTCGGCTTGGGCGGAGCTTATGGCCGCGGCGCTCTGCTGGTGGATAATGCGACGGTGGATTATTACTCCAGCGCCGCCGCCAGCTTTGGGTTGCAGATCGGGGCGCAGCAATTTTCGCATGTACTCTATTTCATGACGCAAGAGGCGCTGGCGGATTTCCGCAAAAGTTCGGGCTGGGCTGCAGGTGGTGATCTGGAATATGCGATCAATGACAAAGGCGGCAATGTCAGCGCCGAAACCACTACCGCCCTGTCTCCGGTGATTGCCGTGATCTTTGGTCAGGCCGGGCTGCTGGTCGGGGCGACGTTGGAGGGCACCAAATATACCCGCATCATCCCATAACTCACCGCAAAACCCGCGCAAACAAAAGGGCAACCCGGCCGGGGCTGCCCTTTTTTTCATGTCTGATCCGTATCTCTATGGCGTTTGACAAAATAAATGATTCAGTTTTTTCGCATAACGCTCTATGGACGCAAAAAATAGCGGATCGAGGGGATATCCGTCGGCGCATTGTCTTTGCTGAAATCATATTTGACCTGCTGAACGCGAATGGTTTCCGAACGGCCCGGCTTGAACTGATAGCCTTCGATCCCCTGATTGAACACAATTCTGTCGCCCGATTTCGTCGTCCCGACAAAGCAATCAAACCGCCGCCCCATCATACCATGGCAGCGCTCGAGTTTGCCGATGATATGCACCTCAAACGTTTTGCGCGACAACACCGGCAGCGTGTCATAAACACTAACCGCCTGAGTCGGCACAGGCCCTGCCTGCACCGTTTTGTCCTGTTCTACAACACAGCCCGCCAGAGCAAACCCGGCCAGCACAAAACCCATCACCTTGTTCATCACGATCCTCCTGATCACATTCCTCTTACCCGCAGACCCTTAATAGAGCCCACCCGACGACAACGACCCAAAGCTGGCATTGCCCCCCAGCGTGGCGGTGCCGCCATCTGAGGTGGTCACGGTTTTCACATGCTGTGCCTCTTCGAACAGCGGCAAATTGGTGCCCATGGCAAACCCACCATCAAAGGCAATCCCGAACACCGGCTCTTCGCCGTCGCGGAAATATTCAGCCACCACATTGGGGCCGCTGGCGCTGTCAGACAGCCGCGCACCGCTATAGCGGTCGATCTTGATGAAATGCCCGCCGGGAGGCACCGCAAATTTGCCGCCGCCATATTTCTTGGTGGCGTGTTTCATGAATTCGTTGAACACCGGCGCACACATCGACCCGCCAAACGCCCCGCGCCCCAAAGGCCGTGGCGTGTCAAAACCCATATAACAGCCGGCAACGATGTTCGAGGTAAAGCCGGTAAACCACACATCCTTGGCGTCATTGGTGGTGCCGGTCTTGCCCGCCACCGGAACGCCCAGATTGATCTTGCCCCTGGCGGTGCCGCGCTGGATCACCCCCTGCATCATCGAGCGGATCTGATAGGCGGTGATCGCATCAATCACCCGCTCGCGGTTCGAACGGATCAGCGGCGCATCCCCCGCGGGCAGGCTGTCAGACTGGCAATTCGTGCAGTCGCGTTGGTCATGGCGGTAAATCGTTTTGCCAAAACGGTCCTGCACCCGGTCGACCAGCGTCGGCTGGATGCGTTCGCCGCCATTGGCGATCATGGCATAGCCGGTCACCACCTTCATCAGCGTGGTTTCCTGCGACCCCAGCGCATTGGCCAGAAACGGGTTCATCCGGTCATAGAGCCCGAAATTTTCGCCATAAGAGGCCACCACATCCATGCCGATCTCATTGGCCAGCCGGATGGTCATGATGTTGCGCGATTGCTCGATCCCGGTGCGCAGCGGGGTCGGCCCGTAGAATTTATGCGATGCGTTTTTCGGCCGCCAGACCCCATCCGGCGTGTTGATCTCGATCGGAGCATCCACCACAATCGTGGCCGGCGTATAGCCGCTGTCCAGCGCGGCGGCATAGACGAAGGGCTTGAAATTCGACCCCGGCTGACGCATCGCCTGCGAGGCACGGTTGAACACCGAATGCTGATAGGAAAAGCCCCCCTGCATCGCCAAAACCCGCCCGGTATGCACATCCATCGCCATGAAGCCGCCCTGAATTTCCGGCACCTGCCGCAACGTCCAGCGGATAAAGCTGCCATCGGAATCCTTGCGCATTTCGCGCACATGCACCACATCACCGACATTCAGCAATTTGCCCTTGCGCCCAAGCTTGCCATTGTCCAGACGTTTACGAGCCCATTTCATATCCTTGGCCGGAATCCAGTGGCCATCCGCATCCTCGTCAACACCTTCAATGCCAATCCGGGCCGCGCCCTTGGAGGACATCTCCAGCACCACCGCCGGATGCCACACCCCCTTGAAATCAATATCGCGGGCAATATCCACATTCGCCAGCGCCGCGCGCCAGCTGGCTTCGTCTTTCAGCGCCTCAGCGGGCAGAGTCTTGCCGGTGCCGCGCCACACCCCGGTGCCGCGGTCGTATTTCTCCAGCCCACGGCGCATCGCCTTGGCGGCCTCGGTCTGCATTTCGGGGTCAATCGTGGCCCGGATGCTCAGCCCGCCTGAGAAAAACTCGCCCTCGCCGAAATCATGGGTCAGCTGACGGCGGATTTCATCGGTGAAATAATCCCGCGGGGGCAGCGCCTTTTTAAAGCTGTCGAAATCGCCGCTTTGCACGGTTTTCAACGGCGCTTCCCGGGCGCTCTGATACGCCGCTTTGGTCAGATAACCGTTTTCGTTCATTTCCTTCAGCACGAAATTACGCCGACCAGTGGCGCGTTTTTGTTGGCGCACCGGATGGTATTTCGAAGGGGCCTTGGGCAGCACCGCCAGATAGGCGGCCTCTTGCGGGGCAAGTTGATCAAGGGTTTTGTTGAAATAGGTCTGGGCGGCGGCGGCCACGCCATAGCTGTTCTGGCCCAGAAAAATCTCGTTCAGGTAAAGCTCAAGGATCTTGTCCTTGCTCAGGGTCTGCTCCAGCCGCGAGGCCAGAATCAGCTCTTTGATCTTACGTTCAGCCTTGCGATCTGAACTAAGAAGAAAGTTCTTCATCACCTGCTGGGTAATGGTCGAGGCCCCCCGCAGCCGCTTGCCACGCGCCGCATCAACCGCCGCCTTGGCAATGCCCACCACATCATAGCCCTTGTGGTTATAAAAATTCTTGTCCTCAGCGGAAATGAACGCCTGCTTGACCAGATCTGGGATATCCTCGATCGGCACGAACAGGCGGCGCTCTTTGGCGAATTCATCAATAATGCGCCCCTCGCCCGAATAAATCCGGCTGATGGTGGGTGGGGTATATTGCGACAGGGCCTCATGGCTGGGCAAATCGCGGCTATACACCCAAAACACCGCCCCCAACACCAGCGCCGCCATCAGGGCAGCAAGGGTCAGCAGGCTGAAAATCGCGCCAAAAAAGGATATAATGGGTCTGAGCAAAGCGGCTCTCCGTTGCGAAGGTTGATCCCCGCTATATAGGCGGCCAGCCCGGTGGGGTCAAAACCTCTGGGTCAATTATTCGTGAAGCATCGGCTGTTTTGCGCTGGTTTGGCCTTATTTGCGCAGCAACTGGCGCTTGGCGGCATCGGTTTGCGCCCACAGGCTCAGCGCCTGCCGAATCCCCTCTGCGGCTTTGGCGCGCCAATCCGGCGAAGTCAGATTGTCCAGATCCTGCTGATTGGACAAAAAGCCAAGTTCGATCAGCACCGAAGGAATATCGGGCGATTTCAGCACCGAAAAGGCGGCACTTTGGCGCGGGCGTTTGTGCATCCGGCCGATTTGCTGCTGCAACCCCTGCACCAGCGCATCGGCCAGCGCATCGGCCCGCGGGCTGGTTTCCTGCCGAGCCAGATCCATCAGCACATCGGCAATCACATCATCCTGCCCCGACAGATCGACCCCGGCCAGCAGATCGGCGCGCTCATGGCGTTCGGCCAGCAGCTGCGAGGCCCAATCGCTGACATCTTCGGACAAGGTATAAACCGTCGCCCCCGAAGCCTGCCCCTGCGCCAGAGCATCCGCATGCAGCGAGATAAACACATCCGCCCCGGCAGCGCGGGCAATGCTGATGCGCCGCTCCAGAGGCACGAACACATCCGCATCGCGGGTCAGCACCACCTGAAACGGCCCCGAGCGCATCAGCCGCTCTTGCAGCTCGCGGGCAAAGATCAGCATCAGATCGGCCTCATTCAGCCCGGCAATCTGAGCGCCGGGGTCAATGCCGCCGTGGCCCGGGTCCAGCACCACCACCAGTTTGCCATCCTTGGGTTTGGCGGGCGGCGCGGGCGCGGGCTGATTCTGAAGCTGCCCCCAGATCCCGGCATTGGGGTGGCCGGTTTGAGCGCGGAAATCCTCTAATCTGGCTGGGGACAGGCGCAAATCAAGCGTGGTCTGGTCGCCCTGCTGATCGGTGCGCATCACCGCACTCTTCAAGATCAGCGGGTGTTTCAGATCAACCACCATGCGCGACCAGCCAGGGCGGAACACGCCAAAGCGCACCGCGCTGGCCTGACCGGGCTCCAGCAGGGTGGCGGCATCGGCTGCGCTCCAATCCACCTCGCGAAAATCCAGCACCAGCCGCATCGGCTGATCCAGCGTGAACACCCGATACGGCACAGCCTGACTGAGATTCAGCGCGATCTCTAACCCGCCGCGTTTCTGATCGCGGATGAACGAGCCCTGCGGCTGGAACCGCGCCAGAGCCGATAGATCGGGGGCCGAGAGCTGCCGACCGGGCCGCTCCTGCGCCGACAGACTACCGGCCCAAAGCAGCACCAGCAGCAACGCGATTTTCCATAGCCAAGCGGAGATTTTCATCTGCAACACCTTGTTTTTCCCCGCTTATAACCCGCCGCAGGGATCAGGCAAAGCCAAAGCCGCGGCTTTATCGCCCGCGTGTGGCCATAAAGTCCTGCAAACGCTGCAAGCCTTCGACAATATCGGCCGTGGCGCGGGCATAGGAAAAGCGCAAGGTCTGATGGCCGCGCTGCTGGTCAAAATCCAGCCCCGGCGTCACCGCCACCCCGGCCTGTTGCAAAATCTCGGCGGCAAAGGCGCGGCTATCCTTGGTCAGATCGGACACATCAGCATAGATGTAAAACGCCCCATCCGGCGGCGCGATTTTGTCAAACCCGGCCTTGGGCAGACCTTCGAGCATCAGCTGCCGGTTCTGGCGATAAACCGCCATGTTCTGCTCCAGCTCATCGCCCGCTTCCATCGCCTCCAGCGCCACCAACTGCGAGGCGTGCGAAGGGCAGATGAACATGTTTTGCGCCAGCCGCTCAATCACCCGCACATGGTCGGGCGGCACCACCATCCAGCCGACCCGCCAGCCGGTCATCGAGAAATATTTGGAAAACGAGTTGATCACATAGACATCATCGCTGATCTCCAGCGCCGACACCGCGCGATCGCCATATTGGATGCCGTGATAGATTTCATCCGAGATATAGCTGATCCCCTGCTGCGCACAGGCCGAGATCAGGCGGCGCATCGCGTCATGATCCAGCATAGTGCCCGACGGGTTGGCGGGAGAGGCCACAATCAGGCCGTCCAGCCCCTTCCCCGCCAGCTGTTCGGCCACCGGTTGCAGGCGGTTTTCCACCGTGGTCTGCAAGCCCACCGGCTGCAAATCCAGCGCCGAGAGGATCTGTTTGTAAGACGGATAGCCCGGCTCACCCAGCCCGACCTTGGCGCCGGTGTCAAACAGCGCGGTAAAGGCCAGAATGAACGCCCCGGAAGAGCCCGGCGTCACCACCACCCGGGCCGGGTCCAGATCAATGCCATACCATTTTTGATACAGCCCGGCGATTTTCGCCCGCAATTCCGGCAGCCCCAGCGCCACGGTATAGCCCATCGGCTGCTGCTGCATGGCCACGGCCAGCGCATCGCGGGCCGCTTGCGGAGCGGGGGTGCCGGGCTGGCCGACCTCCATATGGATGATGTGGCGGCCCTCGGCTTCGGCACTGCGGGCGGCCTCCATCACATCCATCACAATAAAGGGATCAACAGCGCTACGGCTTGATATTTTCATAAGGCACCCCCAAAGTGCAGAGACTTCAACGAAACGAACGATTCATTGGGGGTTGTCCCAAGATCGCATGAAAAGGTCAATGGCAAGCATGGCAACGAGTGTTCAGGATAAAGATCTCTGCCCCGATCAGACGCTGGCTCGCGGGCTGCCTTTTAAAGACCTCTGGATAAAGCTTCGCCCCTTCTCACTGCCCCGCCCGGTCGTCAGGCCGGGCTGCGCCGGGCTGGTTCTGCTGGCTTTTGCCCTGCTGGCGCTGTTTTCACCCACCGCACAGGCAAAAAACCTGATCCGCGATGCCGAGATCGAATACGCCATGGCCAAACTCGCCCGCCCGGTTCTGAGCGCCGCCGGGCTGCCCGCCGGGCGCATCAAGATCCTGATCATCGAGGATAGTGCGCTCAATGCCTTTGTCATGGACAGCCAGCATATTTTCATCAATTCCGGCCTGATCCTGAAGCTGAAAACGCCTGAGCAACTGCAAGCCGTGATCGCCCATGAGGCCGCCCATATCGCCAATGGCCATATCTCGCGCCGGCTCAGCAATATCGGCACTGCCAACACCGCCGCCAAGCTGGGGCTGTTGCTGGCCACGGCGGTGATTGCCTCGGGCCATGGCGATGCCGGGGCGGGGATTGCGGTGGGGGCGGCCGCCAGCGCCCATCGGGTGCTTTTGTCGCATACCCGCAGCGAAGAGGCTTCGGCCGATCAATCCGGGGTGCGCTATCTGGCCCGGGCCGGGATTGACCCGGCGGCGATGGTTGAGGTGTTGAACATGTTCAAGGATCAGGAGGCGCTGTCGCTGGGCCGGCGCGACCCTTACGCCCTGACGCATCCGCTGTCGCGGCAAAGGCTGCGGGCGGTCAAGGGCTATGCCGCCGCTTACAAGCCCCGGGGCAAACCAGACAGCCAGACCGCCTATTGGTATGCCCGCGCCCGGGGCAAGCTGGGGGCGTTTATCCGCCATTCGAAATGGGGCCTGCACGAGGCCAAAGCCACCCCCTATAAAGACGTCGCCACCATGATGCGCGCCGTGGCCTATCACGGCAAACCCGATATCAAACGTGCGCTGGCCGAGATCAACCGGCTGATCAAAATGCGCCCCAAAGATGCTTATGCCCATGAGCTCAAAGGCCAGATCCTGCTGGAAACCCGGCAAAGCGCGGCCGCCGTGGCGGCCTATGGCCGGGCGGTGGCGCTGGCCCCGGATCAGCCGCTGATTTTGGCCGGGTATGGGCGGGCCTTGCTGGCGCAGAAAAACTATGGCAAAGCGCTGTCGGTGCTGCGCAAAGCCCGCGCCCGCGATCCATTTGATGCCCGCATGATGCGCGATCTGGCGCTGGCCTATGCCAAAACCGGCAATAACGGCATGGCCAGCCTGGCCACGGCCGAGCGATACGCCATGCAGGGCCGTCTGAAAGATGCCGGCATCCACGCCAAACGCGCCGCCGGGCTGTTGCCGCGGGGCTCGACGGGCTGGAACCGGGCGCAGGATGTGTTAAGAGCGGCGGAAAACGCCAAAAATAAAAAACGGAGATAATATGAAACGCTTTATTGCTGCAACGCTGCTGGGCTGTGCCAGCCTCGGCCTGAGCGCCCCCGCCCACGCAACCGATATGTTGAAGATGAGCGATGGTGAACGGGCGGTATTCGGCGCCGAAGTGCGCGCCTATCTTCTGGAAAATCCCGAGATCATTATCGAAGCTGTGCAAATTCTGGAAGAGCGCCGCGCTGCGGAACTGGCCAACAGCGATCACGCCCTGTTGCTGGAATATGCCGATCAGATTTACAATGACGGGTGGCCAGCGCCCGCTTTGCGATTGCCACCTTGCTGATGGCCCCCGAAACCTACCCCAAGGTCAAAAACACCCTCATGTCCATGCGCGGCAAACCCAGCGAGGCGGCGTTGATGAAACTGGCCGCCGGGCTGGGGCTGGATGGGGATGCGTTGGTTGCGAAAATGGCAAGTGACGAGGTGAGCGGGATCATTGAGAACAATCATATGCTGGGGCAAAACCTGCGTATCTCGGGCACCCCGGCTTTTATTCTTGGCGATCAGATCATCCGCGGCTCTTTGCCACTGGAGACAATGCAGGCGCTGGTTCAGCAGGCGCGGCAGAAATAGCCCTGAAACGGCCTCTGCATCAAGCTGCGCAGCCCGGCGTCCTTGACGCTATACGGCATTATGAAGAAGTCTTATAAACCAAAAAACAACCCCGCCACTGGCGGGGTTTTTGTCTCGCCCCCTCGGGACAGAACCTATTTGAGGGGCCAAATCTATTAATGCAAGGTTTTTGCGACAGCTCTGCCACTACCCGGCGCTGCTCTTTGCAACCAATTCAACATCGAAACACCCTGTCGGTCAGGCGCAAACCAAAGAGCCAGCGATCGGCCACATTCACCTCAATCTCACGCATAAGTTGCCGCTTCGAACGAATGCCAAACAGGTATCCAATGAACAGCACCTTGAACAAAACTTCCGGTGCAATCGGTGGGCGACCATTGTCATGGCAATATAAGCCCTCTGTCAGATCGCGGATGAAGCAAAATCAACTGCCGCATCTATCTTACGCAACAGATGATCGGCAGGAACCAAACTCTCAAGCGTGATCATCTCAGGCTCGGTCTGGTGGGATGTGAGCCGTTTCAGCATGACAACATTGAATCAGGCGGTAGGCGACGGATCAAGTGAGCAATTCAAACGACGACAGAGCTGGAATCGAAGGCATCAATATCATTGGTTTCGCATTGTCGAAACCGCTACTGAGGCACCCATTCCAACGAACAAGAGGCCAAAAATGCCGTTTATCCACCTTTGGAACTCGGAAAAAAATCTGACCGCAGGTTTGGTTGAAAACACTGCCGCAGTAACTGCGTGCTGAATTGCGCTTTGGAGGCTACAAATGACTGCGATCACCACCAAAAGCACTAAAGATGCGTCTACTGGTACAAACGTCGCAAATACAGATCCAAAAAATAAGGCTGCTTTAGGGTTAGTCAAAGCAACTATCGCCCCGGTCTTAACCGAACCCCTCAATCCAGCGTCTTCGACAACAGATAGTTTCAAATCACTTTTGGTCGAAGCAGCTGAATTCAAAGACTTTACACCTAACCAAATCAGATAGCTGGCTCCCACAAGTTTCAACACAGTGACAGCGGTCGGAAACAATTCAAACAACAACGTTGCACCAGATAAAGCCAAAATCAGCCAAAATAAGTTACCCAAGGTTATGCCTATTCCTACGGAAATGCCATGAGATCGGCCATTTGTAAGCGATGCGCTCATGACTGCTACCATGCTTGGGCCAGGCGAAAGCCAGCCAGCAATCGTGACCGCAACAATCGCGCCAATTACCGCGATAACATCCATGAAAATCTCCTCCGCCAAAAAAATAGGTAGCACACCTCAAGACTTCCCAACCTTTGCCAGAAGTCCGTAACCCCGCCACTGGCGGGGTTTTTGTCTCACCCCCTCGGGACCGAACCTATTAGAGGAACCAAATCTATTAATACAAGGCTATTGCGACAGCTCTGCCACCACCCGGCGTAGCTCTTCATTGCTGTTCAGATCGGCCAGCGCGTATTTCGCCTTGATGTTCGCCTCGCCCAAAGCGACCTTGCTGACCACCGAAGCCCCCTCACCCGCCGGGCCATAGGTTTCGCCATTGACGGCAAAATAAATCGTCCCGGCATAGCCGGTGCGCAATGTCGCCGGGTCTTCAGTTTTGGGCAGCACATATTTTTCGCCCGGCTGCATGACCTTTTCAAAAATCACCGTGCCCGAGGCCGACCGCACCCGCACCCAAGCCTCTCTGACCGCAAAAATCGCCACCTCTGGCACGCCTTCTTCGGTGGTCTTGATCAGCGCCGGATCAGGGCTGAGGGACGGTGCCTCATCGTTGGCCAGATCCCCGGTGGGCAGACCGGCCATCAACTGACGCAGCTGCGGAGCGCTGACATAGCTGTCGGCGGCCTGGCTATCAAATTGCTGCGGATCCAGCGTGGCAATCGGGCCATCGCGGGCCACCATCACCGGCACCTCAAGCGCCTGCGGGCGGTAGAGCCGGTCCAGCGCATCCGGGGTTGGGGTGATGAAATCACTATCCTCATCCACTGCGGCCACCACCGCCGGGCTTGGGGCCAGCGGATCAATCACCGGAACCAGGCCCGGAGCTTCCTCGACCGGGGCAAACTGCACGCGCTGCACTTCTTGCAGCACCGACCAGCCGCCATAGCCAATGCCGCCGATCAGCGCCAGCAGCACCAGCATCGAGCCAATCGCGCCGGGTTCGATCCGGGAAAACGCCGATTCCCGGGCCGGGGCAAATGCCACATTGGGTTCGGAAATCGGATCGCTGTTCTGACGCGCCGCCCGCGCCGCTTTGGCCGCTGTCAGCGTGGTGCTGGAGGCCTGCGCCGACATGCCATGCACCGGGGTATAACCGCTTTCCTCGCAGAATTTCTTGAACGCCCATTCCTGGTCCATCCCCAGATAGCGGGCATAAGAGCGCACATAGCCGGCGATAAAGCTGGGCGATTCAAAGGCGCTGGGATCGGCGTTTTCAATGGCCGATATATAAGCAGCTTTGATCTTCAGCTCGCGTTGCACGATCAGCAGGGACTTGCCCAGAGTGGCACGCTCGCCGCGCATCACATCGCCCAGACGCAGATCATAGGAATCGAACCCTCTGACCGGTTCGTCCTGCCCTTGTTCGTCTGACGTGAAGATACGCCTGATCATTGGCCTGCTCCTGCCCTGCTCTCACCCTAGCTATGCAACCAGTGGCTGTTCCCCGTCCAGCACTACGATTCGCCCTGAATCTGCGCTGTTAGGGCTTTGGTAACACAACATGATGGGTATTGCACGTTTTCAATCGCTAACCGGTTAATTCGGCACGATTCAGCGCACATTGCGACCAGAGGTCATCCAGCGCGCTGACAAGAGCGTCAATATCCTTGGGGCTATGCACAGGTGACGGGGTAAAGCGCAGCCGCTCGGTGCCCCGTGGCACGGTGGGGAAATTGATGGGCTGCACATAGATCCCGTAATCCTGCAACAGCTTGTCCGAGATCATTTTGCATTTGACCGGATCGCCCACATGCACCGGCACGATATGGGTGCCGTGATCAATGATCGGCAGGCCCATTGCCTTCAGCCGGTCTTTCAGAATGCGGGCATGAGTCTGTTGCAGCTCGCGCAGATGCGGGTCGGTTTTCAGATGTTTCACCGAAGCCGCCGCCCCAGCCGCAACTGCAGGTGGCAGGCTGGTGGTAAAGATGAAGCCCGGCGCATAAGAACGGATCGCATCCGCCATTTTCGCCGTGGTGGCGATATAGCCGCCCATCACGCCAAAGGCTTTGCCCAGCGTGCCGTTGATGATGTCAATGCGCCCCATCAGCCCGTCACGTTCAGCCACCCCGCCGCCATGGGGGCCATACATGCCAACAGCATGGACTTCGTCGATATAGGTCAGAGCGTTGAACTCATCGGCCAGATCGAGGATTTGTTCGATTGGCCCAAAATCCCCATCCATCGAGTAAATCGATTCAAACGCGATCAGCTTGGGCTGATCCGGGTCCAGCGCCTCCAGCAGCTCACGCAGATGCGCCACATCATTATGCCGCCAAATCCGCTTTTCGCAGCGGCCATTGCGGATGCCCTGAATCATCGAAGCGTGGTTCAGCTCATCCGACAGGATCACCAAGCCGGGGAACAGCTTGGGCAGGGTCGAGAGCGTCGCATCATTGGCGATATAGGCCGAGGTAAACACCAGCGCGGCTTCTTTCTGATGCAGATCGGCCAACTCGGCCTCCAGCGCCTTGTGATAGATCGTGGTGCCCGAGATATTGCGGGTGCCGCCCGAACCAGCCCCGGCAGAATTCAGCGCCTCATGCATGGCCTCAAGCACATGCGGATGCTGGCCCATGCCCAGATAATCATTGCCACACCAGACGGTGATCGGCTTTTCCTGCCCATCGGGCTGCCGCCAGATGGCCTGCGGAAAAGCGCCCTTGCTGCGTTCAATGTCAATGAAAGTGCGATACCGGCCCTCATCGTGCAAACGCTTCAGGCTTTCGTCAATTTTCGCTGTGTAGTCCACTGTCTGGCTCCGCTACTTATGCACGCGACAGACTCGCGCACATTTTACTGGCTGATTCACGTCCTATCCCTAATGGGACTTTAAAGGAAGACCACATATTGTCGCCTTGACAAAGATCAATTTCAAGCGGTATTTTTAAAACTCTTCTAAAAAACCGGCCCGCCGCTTCCCTTTGCCGCAGATCCGCGCAGGCACCGCTAAGATTTTTCGCAAATTCTTATCGCCCGATATTGCGCCGCCCCCGGCAATGCGCAACACTGCCCATGACGCACACGCAAAAGGATACCCCATGGCGCTGGAAATCATCACAATCCCCTGCCTGTCGGACAATTACGCCTTTTTGCTGCATGATGCGCCAAGCGGCCAGACCGCGCTGGTGGATGCCCCCGAGGCCGAGCCGATCCGCCAGCAGCTGCGCGACCGTGGCTGGCGGCTGAGCCATATCCTGATCACCCACCACCATTGGGACCATGTCGAAGCCGTAGAACCGCTACGTCAGGAATTCGGGGCCAAAGTGATCGGAGCCGCCGATGATGCCCATCGCTTGCCGCCGCTGGATCTGGCCGTGCAGGCCGGTGATGAGATCCAGATCGGCAACCACAGCGGCAAAGTCATCGCCGTTCCCGGCCACACCACCGGCCATATCGCCTATCATTTCCCCGACTCCGCCGCGCTGTTCAGTGCCGACAGCCTGATGGCCTTGGGCTGTGGCCGGCTGTTTGAAGGCAGCGCCGAACAGATGTGGCACAGCCTGCAACAGCTGATGGCCCTGCCCCCGCAGACCATGGTCTATTCCGGCCATGAATATACCGCCGACAATTCCGGCTTTGCCTATTCGATCGAGCCAAACAACCCGGCCCTGCGCCAGCGCATCTGCCATATCGTCAACGCCCGCGCTCAGGGTCAGGCCACCGTGCCCTCGCAGCTGGCCGAAGAAATCGCCACAAACCCGTTCCTGCGCCCCGATTCCCGCGAAATCCGCGCCCAACTGGGCATGGAAACCGCCAGCGATCTGGCCGTGTTTACCGAAATTCGCCGCCGCAAGGACAATTTCAAAAGCATCGGCGCCCCCGATCTTGGCCCCGCTCCTGATGAGGAAGCCGAAATTTGAATAAACTCCTTGAAGTTCCCCGCAATCATACCGAACTTTAACCATATCCGCCGATAACCGGACCAGAAAACCAATTCGAAGGAGCGCAGAGCGTGCCGTCATTTTCAAACAGCTTAGAGCAAGCCATCCACTCGGCCCTGGCCTTGGCCAATGGGCGCAAACATGAACTGGCCACGTTGGAGCATCTGCTGCTGTCGCTGATTGACGAGCCAGATGCGGCCCGGGTGATGCAGGCATGCGGTGTCGATCTGAACCAGCTGCGCAAGGTGCTGGTCGACTTTATCGACGATGATCTGGCCACGCTGGAAACCACGGTTGAGGGCTCCGAAGCCGTGCCGACCGCCGCTTTTCAACGGGTGATCCAGCGCGCCGCCATCCATGTGCAATCCAGCGGCCGCACCGAGGTCACCGGAGCCAATGTGCTGGTCGCCATCTTTGCCGAACGCGAATCCAACGCCGCCTATTTCCTGCAAAATCAGGGGATGAGCCGCTATGACGCGGTCAATTTCATCGCCCATGGGGTAGCCAAAGACGGCGATTTTGCCGAATCCCGCCCCGTCACCGGCACCGATTTCAATCAGGACGCCTTTGAAGGCGATGCCCAAGAGCATCAAAAAGAAAGCGCGCTGGAAAAATACTGCGTCGATCTGAACGCAAAATCCTTCCAAGGCGCGATTGATCCGCTGATCGGGCGCGTTGACGAGGTCGAGCGCTGCATTCAGGTGCTGTGCCGCCGGCGCAAGAACAACCCGGTTCTGGTGGGCGATCCCGGCGTGGGCAAAACCGCCATCGCCGAGGGGCTGGCCCGCAAGATCGTCGCCGGAGAAACCCCGGAAGTGCTGGCCAACACCACGATCTATTCGCTGGATCTGGGGGCTCTGCTGGCCGGCACCCGCTATCGCGGTGATTTCGAAGAACGCCTCAAGGAAGTGATGAAAGAGCTCGAGGACCATGATGATGCGGTGCTGTTCATCGACGAAATTCACACCATCATTGGGGCTGGCGCGACTTCGGGCGGGGCGATGGATGCTTCGAACCTGCTGAAACCGGCCTTGCAGGGGGGCAAGCTGCGCTGCATGGGCTCGACCACCTATAAGGAATACCGCCAGCATTTCGAAAAAGACCGCGCTCTGGCCCGGCGGTTTCAGAAAATCGACGTTTATGAGCCCTCGGTCGAGGACACCATCAAGATCCTCAAAGGGGTCAAAAGCTATTTTGAGGATCACCACGGCATCCGCTACACCATGGAGGCGATCAAGACCGCGGTCGAACTATCGGCCCGCTATATGAGCGACCGCAAGCTGCCAGATAAGGCGATTGACGTGATCGACGAGGCCGGCGCGGCACAGCGTTTGCTGCCCGAAAGCAAGCGGCGCAAAACCATTGGCGTGCGTGAAATCGAAGCGGTGATCTCCAAACTCGCCCGCATCCCGGCCAAAACGGTCTCCAAAAACGACACCGAAGTTTTGCGCGATCTTGAGGCTTCGCTGAAAAGGGTGGTGTTTGGTCAGGATCCGGCGATTGAGGCGCTCGCCTCCGCGATCAAACTGGCTCGCGCCGGGTTGCGCGAGCCGGAAAAGCCGATCGGCAACTATCTGTTCGCCGGCCCCACCGGGGTGGGCAAAACCGAGGTGGCCAAACAACTGGCCGACAATCTCGGGGTCGAACTGCTGCGCTTTGACATGTCGGAATATATGGAAAAACACGCGGTGTCGCGGCTGATCGGGGCGCCTCCGGGCTATGTCGGCTTTGATCAGGGCGGCTTGCTGACCGATGGGGTCGATCAGCACCCCCATTGCGTGTTGCTGCTGGACGAAATGGAAAAAGCCCACCCGGATGTTTACAACATCCTGTTGCAGGTGATGGATAACGGCAAGCTGACCGACCATAATGGCCGCGAGGTGGATTTTCACAATGTGATCCTGATCATGACCTCCAATGCCGGAGCCGCCGAGATGGCCAAGGAGGCCATCGGCTTTGGCCGCGACCGGCGCGAGGGCGAGGACACCGCCGCGATTGAACGCAGCTTCAGCCCCGAATTCCGCAACCGTCTGGATGCGGTGATCAGCTTTGCGCCGCTGGGCCGGCAGGTGATTGCACAAGTGGTCGAAAAATTCGTGCTGCAACTGGAAGCGCAGCTGCTGGAACGCAATGTTTCAATCGAGCTGAGCAAAGCGGCTGCCGATTGGCTGGGCGAGCGCGGCTATGACGACAAGATGGGCGCCCGCCCGTTGGGCCGGGTGATTCAGGAGCATGTCAAAAAACCGCTGGCCGAAGAGCTGCTGTTTGGCAAGCTGGCCAAGGGTGGCTTGGTCAAGGTTGGCGTGCGGGACGGGAAGCTGCATCTTGAGATTCTGCCGGTGCAAAAACGCAGGCTGTCGGGGGAAAAACCACCGCTACTGACAGCCGAATGATCCGCGCCGCACTCACGGCCGGGCTGTTTTGCACCGCCCTGCCCGCACTGGCTGACCCTCCGCAGCTGAGCCTGCCGATTGACTGCCAGCTGGGCGTGGATTGCTATGTGCAGCATTATGTTGACCGCGACCCGGGGCCGGGGGTGCAGGATTTCCACTGTGGCAAACGCAGCTATGACGGCCATAAAGGCACCGATTTCGCCCTGACCAGCCTTGCGGCCATGCAAAGCGGCGTCAATGTGCTGGCCGCCACCGATGGCACCGTGAAAGCCCGGCGCGATTCGATGCCGGATGTGTTTCAGGGCCGCCCGGACGCCCCGGATGTCAGTGGGCGGGAATGCGGCAATGGAGTGGTGATCGACCACGGCGGGGGCTGGGAAAGTCAGTATTGCCATCTCAAACGCGGCTCGATCCGGGTTGAGCCCGGCCAGACGGTCAACGCCGGGGCCATCTTGGGTCAGGTCGGGGCAAGTGGGCAAAGCCAGTTTCCGCATCTGCATCTGGTCTTGCGCCATGATGGGGCGGTGATCGACCCTTTCGATGCCGATCAGGATCTGGTCTGCAATGACCCAAAGCCAGACAATATCTGGAAAGATCCGCTGCCCTATACCCCCGGCGGGCTGATCGCGCTGGGGTTTGACAGCAAAATGCCCGCCTATGCCCGGATCAAAGCCGGCGAGGCCGCGCATCCCCATCTCCCGGCCAAAGCGCCCGCGATTGTGCTCTGGGCCTATGCCTATGACAGCCAGCCGGGTGATGTGCTGATCCTTGAAATCAACGGCCCGCAGGGGCAGCTGATCCGGCATGAAAGCCAGTTGAAAAAGCATCAGGATCAGTTTTTCCGCGCCGCCGGCAAACGCAACAAAACCGGCCACTGGCCCAAAGGTGCCTATCAGGGCCGCGCCATTTTGCAACGCGGCAATAAGGTTCTGGATCAGCGGCGGGTCAAACTCACAATCCCATAACTCCCTAGCGCTCGGTCAGCTTTAACTCGATCCGGCGGTTCTGCGCCCGCGCCTCGGGGGTGTTTGCCCGGTTGACCGGCTGGTATTGCCCAAAGCCATTGGCGGTGAGCCGCTCGGGCGGAATGCCCAGCTCTTGCGACATATAGCGCACCACCGACAGCGCCCGCCCCTGGCTGAGCTCCCAATTATCGCGATACCGCCCCGCCCCGCTCAGCGGCACATTGTCGGTATGCCCATCCACCCGGATCACCCAATCAATTTCCGGCGGAATGTCATCGGAAATCCGGCGCAACAACCCGGCGATGCGGGCGATTTGCACCTTGCCTTCCTCCAACAGATCAACCGAGCCCGACGCAAACAACACCTCCGAAGAAAACACGAACCTGTCGCCCTCGATCCGCACCCCCTCCTGAGTGCCCAACACATCGCGCAAACGGCCAAAAAATTCGGATTTATAGCGTTTCAGATCCTTGGCCTCAGCCTCAATGCGCTTACGTTCGGCCTCCTCCAGCTGACGGCGGCGTTTTTCCTCGGCCGCAGCCCGGGCCAGAGCGGTGTTCAGCTTGGCCCCCAACGCCTGCACCTGCACATTGGCGGCGGCATCTTTGGCCGCTGATTCATCCAGCAACGCCTGCAACTGCCCCATCTCGGCGCGCAAAGCCGCCACCTGCTGGTTGAGCAACGCCAGCTGGCGCTGATCCTCAGCACTTTTGGCCTCAGCCTCGGACAGTTTGCCCTGAGCGGTGGCCAGCAAGAGCTGCTTTTTCTCGGCTTCGCTCAGCCGGGTTTCGGCTTGCTTTTCAGCGGCCAGCTTGGCGGCCAGAGCGGCGGTGAGCTGATCACGCAGGCTCTGGCTATCGCTGTTGGCGGTTTCGCGGGCGGCCAGAGCTGCAGCGAGTTTTTCGCGCAACGCATCGCTGTCGGTTTGGGCGGCGGTATTGGCGGCCAGAGCCTCGGCCAGTTTGGTGCGCAAGGTTTCATTATCGGTCTTGACTTCGGATTGCGCCGCAAGGGCCGCAGAAAGCTGGTCGCGCAACGCCGCACTATCAGTTTTGGCATCCGAACTGGCCGCCAAAGCCGCCGCCAGCTGATCACGCAGCGCCGCGCTGTCGCTGTTGGCCGTTTCAAGCTTCTGGCGCAAATCCGCAGTGTCGTCTTTCGCCGTCGACGCGGCCAGCAGCGCCGCCGCCAGCCGCGCATCCAGGTCGGCCTCGGCCGCTTTGGCCGCCGCCAGCAGGGTCAGAGTGTCTTCGGCCTGTTTGCGTTTTTCCTCCAGCGCCAGCGTCATCGCCGTCAGTTCCGTATCGGCATTTTTCAGGCGCTCACGCAGTGCCTCGGCCGCGGCGGCTTCGGCCAGACGTGCCTTTTCAGCATCGCTCAACTGGCCCTGAAGCGCGGCCAGATCGGCCTCTTTTGACGCCCCGCGCCCGCGCAAATCCGCCACCAGCGCCTTGAGCGCCTCCTGACGCGCGGCCGCCAGCCGGGCCTGCTGCTTTTTCAAATCAACTTCGTCACGCACTTTCGCCAGCGCCAACTCCAGCGCCTGACGTTCCGAGGTCAGCTGATCATGGCGCCCCTGCAAATCGCTCAGTTGATCCTGCAAGCGCTGCCCCTGCCCCAGCGCCGCATCGCGTTCGCTCAGCAGGCTGGCGACCTGAGCCTCAAAGCTGCTGATCTGGCTTTGCTGCTGTGCCAGCTGCTCGGCCTGCGCACTGCTTTTCGCCGTCAGGCTGGCAATCAACGCCAGCTGCTCGCTGACCTGATTTTGCGCCTCGTCCAGCGCCCCCCCCACTTGGGTCAGATCCCTTTGCAAATCCCGGCTGCGCTGCTGTTCCAACCCCAGCGCATCGGCCAGGCTGACGATCTGGGCGCTGAGGTCATCCAGCTCGCTTTCCTGCCCGGTGATGGTTTCGCGCAGCACGAACTGCACCACCATGAAAATGGTCAGCACAAACATCAGCACAAGCAGCAGCGCCGTCATCGCATCGACAAATCCGGGCCAGATCGATGCCTGAAAGCGCTGCCCAGTGCGGCGGCTGAGCGACATGGCCTAGCCCCTCCCCGCGCTGCCGGTCTGATCGGTCGCGGCCCGAAGCGCGCTGGTCAGCGACCTGAGATCAGCACGCAAATCGGCAGTGGTTTCCTGACGGCCCGCCGACATTTCCTCAAGAATACGCAACAGTTGCACATCAATCGAACGCAGTCGCATCCGGCTTTCGGCATCGGCCTGCGCACTGGCCTCGTTGTCCTGAGATTGACGTGCCAGCAAATTCAGCAGCTGCGCCTGCCCATCGGCCACCCGCTGCAACCCATCGGCCACCCCGTTATCGCGAGCCATACGGTCGGTCAGCCGCTCGACTGATGCCGCCAAAACGCCCAGCTTTTGATCCACCTGCGCCCGGCTGGCATCGGAATTGGCATAGATGTGCTGCATGGCCTCCATCTGATCCGACATATGCTGCAACAGCCCGGTTACCATGCTCTGTTCGCCGCCATCGCCATCGCCCGAGGAAAAGCCCAGCCAGGTGATCGACGACAACCATTCCTCAAGATCGCGGTAAAACCGGTTCTGGCCGTGGCCGGCAAACAGCTCGAGCAGCCCCACCAGCAGAGAGCCCGCCAACCCCAGCAGCGAGGATGAAAACGCCGTGCCCATGCCGCCCAGCTGTTTTTCCAGCCCGCCCATCAACCGGGCAAAGCCATTGGCCCCATCGCCGGGCGCATCGTTCGCCAGCGAGCGGATGGTTTCCACCAGCGCCGGAACCGTGGTGGCCAGACCGTAAAACGTGCCCAAAAGTCCAAGGAAAATCAACAGGTTGACGATATAACGGGTAATGTCGCGGGCTTCGTCGATCCGGGTGGCCACCGAATCCAGAATCGAGCGCGACGAAGACGCCCCGATGCGCATATCCTGCGCCCGGCTGCCCAAAAGCGCGGCCAGTGGGGCCAGCAAAATCGGCGCTTTTTCGGTTTCGACCTGACCGGCCATCGCAAAATCTTCGATCCATTTCACCGAATAGACCAGTTGCAGCACCTGCCAGAAACAGGCCAGCACCCCAATGGCGAACACCAGCAGGATCACCCCGTTCAGGATCGGGTTTGACAGGAAAAACGATTGCACCCGGGCAAACAGCACGAACACCCCCAGCCCGACCAGGCCGACAATCACCAGCATGGTTAAAATTTGCGTAATCGGTTGCGTGAACCGGGTGTTGCTGTCCTGGAATTGCTGCGCCATCTGCGGTGCTTCCTGCACTTATGATATTGAGTTGCGCGGATGTTACCGGCTTGCCGGGCTTATGCCAACAGGGATTTTCAGATCAGAGCTCAGACCAAAGCCCGAACCCGCCCCGATAGCCAATCCAGCTCATCATCTGAGATGCCCAGCTCATGCAGATGCGCTGCGGTATTGTGCAGATAATCGGCATTGGGGCCGCGGGCACCGTGGGCATGGGCGATGATCCCGGCTTGCTGCTCCAGCGTCAGCCCGCCGCAATACTGCGCATGATGGGCGTCAATCACATAGGTCACCGCCTGCACATTGGCCCCGCTGCGCAGCTCAACCGGATGCTGAATTTCCAGATAGGCTTCGGAGACCAGCTCGCGCTCGCGCAAATAATCCATCACATCAGCGGCATTTTGCGGTGCGACCTGAAACGCCAGACCATCGCAATGCGCCCCTTTCAGCTGATCCAGCGCCAGCACCAGCCCCGGATTTTCAGCCGTGCCGCGATAATGGATCGAATGCATACAGAACGCCCGGTGATAGCCATGCAGCCGGGCAATCTGTTTGTCGCAATACTCAAACCCCGGATCCCACATCAGCGACCCATAGCCGAATACCCAAAGCGGCGTTTCTGTCATAAATTCTGGTCCTTTCCGGTTTGGCGCGGTAAAGACCGATTGAACGCAAATGAAATGAGGACGCAAGGAAAAGATGCGCCTATTGTCTATTTTTGCCGCTTTGGCGGCTGTGCTGTGGTCGGGCTATTGGTTTGGGGGCTCTTCTGTTTTGCAACAGCAGCTGGAGCAGCAACTGGCGGCGCGGTTTGGCGCGGATGATGCGGTGCAGATCAGCCATCAGGGGCTGTCGGTCACGGGCTTTCCCGGCCGGTTTGATCTGAGCCTGCGTGATTTCACGCTCACCGATCCCGGCAATCGCCTGCGCTGGTATGCGCCCGATTTGCAGATTCAGGCCGCCAGCTATCACCCGCACAAAGTCACGGTTGCTCCGGGCGGCCGGCAGGTGTTGCAGATCAACGGCCAGCAGTTGCGGATCGAGAGTCAGGCGCTCACCGCCACGGTGGCGCTGTCGACACAGGCGCTGCTTCGGGGGGCGCAGATATTGGAGATGGCGCAGATCAAAGCCAAAGCGCTTGAGCTCAGCGCCCGCCAATGGGGGGCGTTGCAGCTGGACGCGGCGCAGATGGATGCCACCCCGGCCACCGATCTTTACGACCTTTATCAGCTCGACCTCACCGCCACCACGCTGCGCCTGCCCGATGCTTTGCGCCAGCAGCTGGATCCGGCCACACGCCTGCCTGAGCAGATCGAGCAGATGCACCTGCGCGGCCTTGTGCGTCTGAAAAGCCCGCTGGATCTGACCAAACGGGTCAGGCTGTCGGGGATCAAAATTCGGGATTACCGGCTGAATTGGGGCGAAGTGCAGCTGAGCGGGCATGGGGATTTGCAGCTGGATCGAAAGGGGTATCCAACCGGAGAGCTCCAGCTGGTGGTGCATGGCTGGCAGTCGGTTTACCAGATGGCCAAAGATGCGGCGCTGTTTGATCCGAGCTATGAACGCGCGATTTACAGTGCGCTTGAATCGGCGGCCAAACTGTCAGAAGCGGCGGATGGCATCACCCTGCCGGTCAGATTTGCCGAGCGCCAGATATTTGTCCTGGGGCTGCCCATCGCCCCCGCTCCACGGTTATAAAGGCGCAGATAAAAGAGGCACGCCCCATCCTAATGTCCCGCCCGGAGGCCGGGCGGAACAGATTGGAGATGTGCAACTTAGAGCGTTAAGTGATACTCTATGTTTCAGGTATTTCGTCAAACGCTATAAAGCGCTGCAATCACCGCACGCCCTACCGGCAATACGGCCCCGAACGATAGCCGGCGGTGTCAAAATGGAAATGATCCTGATGGTATTTATTGGCATTCGGCCCCAGAACCGTGCCAAACGGCCCACAAGCGGCCTTGTGCATCCGTTTCAGAATCGGCCCCGTCCCAGCCGCCCGCCAGCCTTTGAGAACGGTGATGGTCTCGCCATTTTTCAGGGTAAAGGCGGCAATATCAATCGCCTTGCCCTTGGCATGTTCTGACAATTTACCACCACGCTTGTTGTTGCGATTGCGACAGGCATAATGGGCCACAACCCGTATGGATTTAAGCCCCCCGCCCCGGCGGCCAATCGCTGGTTTGGCCCCATTATGCACCCATCGTTTCAACGCCTTGGCCGTGGTGCAATTCAAAATCGCCGGCGTGCTGAGCGTCACCCCATCCACCGCCGTCACCTTGACCGGATGCGCAATGCCACAGGCGCTGATCCGCCCCCGCACCGGCGCAATTGCCTGACCGCGAATGGCGCGATCTCCGCAAACCGAGCCCTGCTTGGGCCCCAGTTGCTCGGGCGCGAGCCGGCTGTATTTTTTCGCCGCCTTGCGCGCTTTTCTGATGATCCGCGCCATGTTGCGTGGCCGGTGCTTGGGCCGGGCCGACCGCAGCGGGCCGTTGCCCGCCACAACCACCGGCCCTTCAACCGCCGCCAACACCGGATTAGGCAAAACAGATGCGGGCAAAGCCGGTGCAGGTGAACGCCCGGGGCGTGGTTTGGGGCGAATCCGGGCTTTATAGTAAACTGGCATCATTACCTGACGCGGCGCATAGCTGGTGATGCCCAACGGGCGGGCTTCGGGCCGCAAAGAGCGCAGCGGGGCCTGACCCCAAGCCCCCTGCCCCCACAGCATCACCATCAGCACCAGATATAAAGCCTGTCGCATCCCAAAACCTTAATGTTTGACCCGCCCGAAATCCGGGGCATCCGTATCCTGACCGGCTTCGATAATGCCGCGCCGGATCGCACGGGTGTGGTTGAAATAGTCGAACAAATGATCGCCATCGCCGGTGCGGATCGCCCGTTGCAGGGCGAACAGCTCTTCGGTGAAGCGGCCCAGAATTTCCAGCGTGGCCTCTTTGTTGTTCAGAAACACATCGCGCCACATGGTCGGATCAGATGCCGCAATCCGGGTGAAATCGCGAAAACCCGCGGCCGAGTAATTGACCACTTCGCTATCGGTCACACGCGAGAGATCATCGGCCACCCCGACCATGGTATAAGCAATCAGATGCGGCGCATGGCTGGTCACGGCCAGCACCAGATCATGGTGATCAGCGTCCATCTCATCGACCTTGGCGCCCATGCCGGACCACAGCTGTTTCAGCCGCGCAACCGCCGCCGGATCGCTGCCCGCAACCGGCACGATCAGGCACCAGCGATTGTCGAACAGCTCGGCAAAGCCCGCGCGCGGGCCGGATTGCTCGGTGCCCGCCAGCGGATGCGCCGGGATGAAATGCACCCCGTCCGGGATATGCGGCTGCACCGCGTCAATCACCGCGCGTTTGACCGAGCCGACATCCGAAACCGTCGCCCCCGCCTTCAGATGCGGCCCGATTTCCGCCGCCACCTGCGCCATCGCGCCCACCGGCACGCACAGCACCACCAGATCAGCGTCCTTGACCGCCTCGGCCGCGCTGTCGGCCACCCGGTCACACAGGCCGATTTCGGCGGCAATCTGCCGGGTCTGCTCGGAACGCGCATAGCCGACGATTTCGCCCACCAGATCGCCCCGGCGCATCGCATGCGCCATCGAACCCGCAATCAGCCCCAGCCCGATCAGCGCCACACGGTCATAGACATGCCCCATCACTTGCCCTCCTTGAAACCGGCAATCGCATGGGCCACCCGCCGGCACGCCGCCTGATCGCCAATGGTGATACGCAGACAGTTGGGCAGATTATACCCCCTGACCAGCCGCGTGATCAGCCCCTGTTTTTGCAGATAAGCATCACAGGCCAGCGCCTCATCTTCGCTGCCAAACCGGGCCAGAATGAAATTGGCGTGCGATTCATCAGAAGGCACCCCGATCTCGGCCAGCGCCTGGGCCAGCCAAGCGCGGTTGGCGGTGTTTTTGTCGCGGCATTCGGTGACGTAATCCTGATCCTTGACCGCCGCAATCGCGGCCTCCATCTGCGCTTGTGACAAGTTGAACGGCCCGCGCACCCGGTTCAGCACGTCAATCACCTGCTGCGGCCCATAGCCCCAGCCAATGCGCAATCCCCCCAACCCATAGATTTTGGAAAAGGTGCGCAACATCATCACATTATCCCGCGCCTGCACCAGCGCCGCGCCACCGTCAAAGCCCTGCACATATTCGGCATAAGCCCCATCCAGCACCAGCAGCGCCTGCGGCGGCAGACCATCGGCCAGCCGGGCGACCTCGTCACCGCCGATCATGGTGCCGGTGGGGTTGTTCGGGTTGGCGATAAACACCAGACGGGTCTTATCGGTGCAGGCGGCCAGCAGCGCATCCACATCCGTGACCCGCTCACGTTCTTTGGCCTGCACCGGGGTGGCCCCGGCGGCCAGCGCCGAGATCCGATACATCGAGAACCCATGTTCGGTAAACAGCACCTCATCGCCGACGCCGGCATAGGCCTGACACAGAAACGAGATCAGCTCATCCGAACCGGCACCGCAAATGATCTGCTCAGGATTCAGCCCATGCACTTTGCCAATCGCCTGACGCAGCGCCAGATGGTCGCTTGAAGGGTAGCGGTGCAGCTGATGCGCGGCATCGCGAAACGCCTTTTGCGCCGCCGGGCTGGGCCCGAATGGGTTTTCATTCGAAGACAGCTTGATGCTGTCCTTTACCCCTTCCACCGCCGCTTTGCCGCCCTGATAGAGACTGATCTCTAAAATGCCCGGTTGCGGCCTGATCTTTGCGCCCATAATTCACACTCCTGGTTGTCAAAGCCTCTTACCCCAAGCCAGAGGCCATGGCCAGACGGATCAGATCAAAGCTGAGCAGCGTTGCCCGCTTGCCATCCTCCCAAAAAACCGGGGGAGGAAAAAAGACCGACTCGGGCGCGAAAAACAGACCTGCAGATCAGTCCTCGATCCACTCCCAGGGCCGGGTGAACTCGCCCAGCAAATGCAGCACCGCTTCCTTATCAACCGCGCCGGTGGTCTCGATCCGCGCCACCAGACCGCGTTTACGGCAATCAATCACCTCGACCACCCGCGCCGGATGCCCGGCCTTTTTCAGAACCTTGTTGTAAATGCGCGTGATCGCCATTTTGCGCAGATCGGGCTTGAACACCTTGCCCACGGCGGTTTTGGGAAGCTCCGGCAGGATCTCGAGATATTTCGGAGCCGCCGCGCGTTCATGCACATGGGTTTTGGCATAGGCCAGCAGATCCTCCACCGTGGCGCTGGCCCCGTCGATCAACTCGACATAGGCGCAAGGCAGCTCGCCCGCGAAGCTGTCGGGCTGGCCGATTGCGCCCACGACCGACACTGCGGGGTGGCCGGACAGCGCCTCTTCAATCTCGGCCGGGTCAATATTGTGGCCGCCGCGAATGATCAGATCCTTGGCCCGGCCCGTGATCCACAAATAGCCATCCTGATCCAAACGCCCCAGATCGCCGGTGCGCACATATTTGTCCTCGGGAAACAGGCCGGTATTCTTGCTGGCATCGGTATAGGTATGGCCGGCAAACACGCCGGGGCTGGACAAGCAGATTTCGCCGACCTCGTCAATTTCGCATTCCTTGACGATATTGCCGGCCTCGTCACATTTCAAAATCCGCACTTCAGTATAGGGAAACGGCAAACCGACCGAGCCAATCTTCTTTTCCCCATCCACCGGGTTGATCGACACCAGACAGGTGGCCTCGGTCAGGCCATAGCCTTCGACCACCTGCACCCCGGTGGCAGTGCTGAAGCGGTTATAAAGCTCAACCGGCAGCGGGGCAGAGCCGGAAAAGGCGATTTTCAGGCAAGACACATCCGCATCGACCGGGCGCTGCATCAGGGCGGAAATCGCGGTGGGCACGGTCAGCATGAATGTGACCTGCCAGCGCTCGATCAGCTTCCAGAAATTGGCAAACACGCCATCGCCGCGATAGCCCGCCGGGGTGGGCAGCACCAGATGCGCCCCCGACGCAATCGCCGACATCACCGCCACATGCACGCCGAACACATGGAACAGAGGCAGCGGGCAGAACAGCACATCATGTTCGTTAAACAACAGCGTGCTGCCGATCCAGCCATTATAGATCATGCCCGAATATTTATGCTGCACCACTTTGGGCATCCCGGTGGTGCCGCCGGTGTGGAAATAGGCCGCCACCCGGTCACCGCTGGAATCGGGGAAATCCAGCTCGGTGTTCTGGCGGGCCAGCTCTTTGGTGAAATCCAGCACTTTGGCCTGATGAGAGGTCGGGTTTTTCGGCCGGATCATCCGCGCGATCCAGCTTTTGGGTGGACTGAGATAGCGCACCAGATCGACCTCCAGCACGGTCTCAACCCCGGGGGTCAGCGCCACCGCTTCGGCAGCCAGCTGTGCGACATTGGTTTTGGGCGCGCTTTTCAGCGTCACCAGCACTTTGGCCCCGGTTTCGCGCAGGATCCCGGCGATCTGTTCGGCGTCCAGCAACGGGTTGATCGGGTTGACGATGCCCGCCATCATCCCCCCCAGCAGGGTAAACAGAGTTTCATTGGCGTTGGGCAGCAGATAGGCCACCACGTCTTTTTCCCCCACCCCAAGGGCGCGAAACAGATTGGCGGCCTGAACGGATTTGTTGCGGAACTGCTGCCAGGTCAGGGTCTCGGCCGGATCAGTCGGGCCCGAGGTCAGTTGAAAGCTGAGCCCTTTGCGCGGGCCAAAGCGTTCGGCGGTACGGTTCAGAAACTGATACATGGTGGCCGGCAGGTCGCGCTCCTGCCAGGGCTGTTGCTGTTCTATCGCCTTGCAATCGTCCAAGGTTTCAAATTTCATCACGCTCTCCCCCATTTTGCCCCGGTGCCCGGTGACGGCGGCCAAGGATGTTATTCGAAAGAGGATGCGCTGAAATGGCGAAAGAGGCAAGGGGGTGGGGAAATGCGGGCCTGCAAAACGGTGAAATAACCAGACATTTTCACAGCGCTGCGCTCGCCATTTCTGCCCCGCCCGGCCGATAGGCCGTCCCTAAGCCTGCTTGCCGGATTACCCCGCCGCGCCATCGGTAAATTGCAACCGCGCCAGACGGGCATAGAGCCCCTGCTGCGCCACCAGCTCGTCATGGCTGCCTTCGGCCACGATCTGACCGTTTTCAAACACCAAAATCCGATCCGCCTTTTTCACCGTTGCCAGACGATGCGCCACGATCACGGTGGTGCGCTCGGCCGCCATCAGCTCAACCGCCTGCTGCACCGCGCGCTCGCTTTCGGCATCCAGCGCCGAAGTCGCCTCGTCCAGCAGCAAAACCGGCGCATCGCGCAAAATCGCCCGGGCAATAGCGATGCGTTGCCGCTGCCCGCCCGATAGCATCACGCCGCGCTCGCCCAGATAGGTGTCATAGCCCTGCGGCAGAGCCTCGATGAAGTCATCCGCAGCCGCAGCCCGAGCGGCGGCCTTGACCTCGTCATCGCTGGCGTCGATCCGGCCAAAGCGGATGTTTTCCAGCGCCGTATTGGCAAAGATGATCGGGTCTTGCGGCACCAAAGACAGCTGTTGCCGGAACTGATCGCGGGCCAGATCGCGCAGATCGACCCCATCCAGCAACACCGCCCCGCCCTGCGGATCGTAAAACCGTTGCAGCAGTTGAATGATGGTGGTTTTGCCCGCGCCCGACGGGCCCACCAGCGCCACGGTCTCGCCGGGTTTGATGGTCAGGCTGACATGATCCAGCGCCGGATGATCCGGGCGGGCCGGATAGGCAAAGGCAACATCTTCAAACCGCAATTCGCCCTTGACCGGGGCGGGCAGTTGCGCCGGCACCGCCGGGTCGGTGACACTATCGGCGGTTTCCAGCAGCTCAACCAGACGCTCGGTCGCCCCGGCGGCGCGCTGCAGATCGCTCCAGATTTCCGAAAGCGAGCCCACCGCACCGGCCACCAAAATGGCATAGATCAGGAATTGCACCAACACGCCGGCGCTCATCGCGCCGGTCTGCACATCGCGCGCCCCGATCCACAGCACCCCGACAATGCCGGAAAAGATCAGGAAAATCACGATGCCGGTCATCCAGGCGCGGGTGCCGATGCGCCGATGCGCAGCGACAAAAGCGTGTTCGGTGACCTCGTTAAAGCCGTCAATGATCGTCGCCTCGCGGGTAAAGGATTGCACCGTCTGCACCGCGCCCAGCGATTCCGAAGCCGCGCCCGAGCTGTTGGCGATCCAATCCTGATTGGTGCGGCTCAGGCTGCGCAACCGCCGCCCCAGAACCACGATCGGCACCACCACCACCGGCACGATCAGCAACACCAGCCCGGTCAGCTTGGCGCTGGTGAACAGCATCAACAACATGCCACCGATCAGCAGCAGCACATTGCGCAGCGCCACCGAAATTGACGATCCGATCACCGTCTGAATCACCGTGGTATCGGTGGTGATTCTGGACAGGATTTCACCCGTCATGATGCGCTCAAAAAAGGCAGGGCTGAGCGTGATCACCCGTTCAAACACCGCTTTGCGGATATCGGCCACCACCCGTTCGCCCAGCCGGGACACCAGATAATACCGCAGCCCCGTGCCCACCGCCAACAGCGTGGCCAGCACCAGAGCAGCGACGAAATAATCATCCAGCAGCCCGGTGTCGTTTTCGCTGAATCCATCAATCACCCGGCGCACCGCCAGCGGCAAAACCAGCGACACAACCGCCGTCAGAACCAGCGCAAAGCCGGAAAACGCCACCATGAGTTTATAGGGGCGCAAGAACGGGAACAGACCAGACAGAGCCCCGATTTTTTTGGATTTTTCCCGAGCATCTGTCTCTGCGGTATTGTTTCGCGCCATGATCGCATATCCCCTGTTTGCGTGCCAGAATCGTCTTAATGCCTCTGCTGGCCAAGAACAAGGCACGGATGGCTTTCAGAAGGGAGGATTTCACCGGGAGCAATCAAACAGGGGGGCGATCAAACGTCGCAGGCGCTGGAGCGGGTAGCGGGAATCGAACCCGCACCTTAAGCTTGGAAGGCTCTTATGATACCATTTCACCATACCCGCCCGATGCTGAGGCGGTGCATAGGACAATGCGCTGCGATGGTCAAGCCTCGGTCTGATTTTTTGCCCGGATTTGCCGCCCCCAGCTCAGCCCGCGCCCCGGGCCGCCAGATAAAGCGCCCCGTCCAGCGCGTTGCCCTTGGGCGGGCGCATCGCATCGCGATAGGGGGCGGGCAGGTAATCGGCGTAATGCGGACCCAGACCGCCGCTCAGGCACAGGCGTTCGCCGGTTTCATAGCCCAAAGCCGCGAGCCCCGCCACGATGTAATCGGCCCCTCGGGTCATCAGTTCATGCCCCAGCGGATCGCCCTGTTTGGCGGCCTCCACCACCATCGGGGCAAATTTGGCAAACCGGGCCGGGCCGGCGCTGCTGCTAAAGCGGAAAATGCGGGCGTGATCATGGTTGAATTCGGCCAGAGCCTGCTGGCTGAGGTCGCAATGCGGCGCGATCCCGTCAAAGCAGCGCACCATCTGCCGCAGCAGTTGCTGGCCCAGCCAGGCGCCCGAAGCATCATCCCCAAGCGCCAGCCCCCAGCCGCCCAGATAGCGGACCCCCTGAGCGGTCTGCCGCGCCAGAAACGAGCCAGTGCCGATCGGCGCAACGCTGCCATTTTCCCCGGCCAACGCCCCCGTGACCGAGGTCAGCCGATCCTCAACCACCTGCGAATTGACAAAGGGCAGAGCCTGCGCCACCCGGCGGGCCATCTCCTCATCCCGCACCCCGGCCAGCCCAGCAAAGGCGCGGACCTTGGGCAGATCGTCCTCGGGCAGCCCGGCCTGCGCCCAGGCGCTGTGGATTGCCCCCCGCAGATTGTCCAGCGCAACCTGAAAATCCGTGGCCGGGTTGGCTGGCCCGCCCTGCCCGCGCCCCAGAACCCGGCCGACCGCACCGTTTTCCACCCGCGCCACCGCCACGCGGCAACCCGAGCCTCCGCCATCCATGCCAACCACAATGCCGTGACAATTGCTCATAGGGCAAACATCCCGGACAGATCATAGCCCGCTTTGGCAGCGGATTCGACGATCTGATCGACCGGCATCTGCCCGATTTGCAGCAAAGCCCAGATCACCGCGCAACGGGTGCCGCTGCGGCAATAGGCCAGCACCGGTTTGGGCAGTTGCTCCCACAGCGTACGGGTTTTGGCCGCCTGCCCTTGCAGCTGGTCATGGGTGACGGCGGGCAGAAAGGCGAATTCCAGCCCCAGTTCATGGGCGACCTGAGCGATTTCGGCGGCATCGGGCTGGCCGGGGTCTTCGCCATCGGGGCGGTTGCAAATGATGCTGCGAAACCCGGCATCATAAAGGGTTTGCAGATCTTGCACGCTAATCTGAGCGCTGACCGAAAAATCATCTGCAAGGCGGCGAATATCCATCATGTGGTGGGTGTCCTGTTACAAATCATAGGCGGGTATTGTGACCGATCCCGGCGCAGACGACAAGCCGGGCGCTTAGGGCCGGATCAACACCTGCAGATCGGCGACATTGGTTCCGGTCGCGCCGGTGATCAGCAGATCCTCCGCCGCCTGCAAGGCATGATAGCTGTCATTGTCGGCCAGCATCGCCTGCGGATCAACGCCCTTTGCCCGCATCCGCCTCAATGAGCCCGCATCCACCAGCCCGCCCGCCGCATCGGTGGGCCCATCGCGCCCATCGGTGCCGCCAGACAGAAACACCCAGCCGGGGGCCCAGCCTTGTTCCTCGGCCAACAGAGCCAGCCGCAGCGCCAGTTCCTGATTACGCCCGCCTTTGCCGTTTCCTTGCAGGCGCACCGTGGTTTCGCCGCCAAACAGGGTGATGCCAGGGCCGGATTGAGCAATGATCTCAGCGGCTTGTGCGACATCTCCGATCAGCGGGCAATCATGCACCATGGCCTGCCCGGCGGCGGTGTGCATGGCGGATAAGCTGATCTCGTTTGACCCCACCAGTTGATTTTCTGCCTCTGGCAGGGCAGGCATCCGGGCCTGCGGCGCAGACAGATGCGCCCGCACCGCCTCTGGCACCCGCTGCCACAACCCATAGCGGCGCAGCAGTTCAATCGCCTGCGCCTTATCCCCCACCGGCCCGGCGGTCGGGCCGCTGGCGATCAGGCGCATATCATTACCAATCACATCCGACAGCACCAGTGCCCGCAGCCGCGCCGGAGCCGCCAGCCGCAGCATCCCGCCGCCTTTAAGCTGTGAAAGCTGCTGGCGGATCAGATTGATCTGGCCGATGCCCGCGCCACAGCCCAGCAGTAGACGGTTGACCTCGGCCTTGTCCGACAGGCTGAGGCCGGCGACCGGGGCGGGCAAAAGGGCCGAGCCTCCGCCGCTGATCAGCGCCAGAATGCGGTCACGGGCCGTGGCGTGGTGTAGCATTTCCATCACCGCGCGCCCGGCGATCAGGCCGTTTTCATCCGGCACCGGATGGCCGGCGGCATGGGTGGTGGCGAATGGCAGAGGACAGGCGTTTTCAGGGTTGGTAACCACGATGATCTGCCGGGGCTCTGCCACAACCGCAGCGGCGGCGCGAGCCATGGCGGTGGCGGCTTTGCCAAAGGCGATGATAATGGTTTGTCCGCCCATATCCGGGGGCGGCATCGGCTGCGTCTGCAAGGCCTGCGCGACCGCTTGATAAGGATCGGCGGCGGCGACTCCGGCGTTGAAAATCGCAACCGCGCGGCTCCGCAGCGCCCCGGTCATCCGCCCCGCCCCGAGGCCTGAAACACTGCGCTCACCTCCTGACGGATGATGCGCCCGATCTGTTGGCAATCGCTCAAACTAAAGGTCAGCGGCAAGCGCATATCCATAATCGCCCGCAACACCCGGTCGCTGGCCGGCAGCTGTTGCGCCGGGGCGTAACGCCAGCTGTCATAACGCGAGGTAAAGCCGGTGGGAGCGGCGCCGCCAAACCATTTCAGCTCGACCCCCCGCGCCGCACAACGCGCCAGCACTTGTTCGATCTGCGGATCGGCCCAATCCAACAGCAGAAACTGGATGGAAGAGCCGACATAGTCCTCGGCCGCGGGCCGTTCAATCAGCGTCAGGCCGGGTGTGTCGCGCAGAGCGGTTTCGACGCAGCGATAACGTTCATTCCAGCGGGCGCATTGCTGGCCCAGCTGCCGCAGCTGCGGACGCAATATCGCCGCCCGCAGATTGTCCATCCGCCCGGAAATGTTGGGCGTTTCATAGCGCAGATCGGCGAAAGCCGCCGCCGGCGGGCCGGCCAGATGGCGTTCATACATCATGTAACTGCCCGACAGCATCACCGCCTGCGCCATCAGATCGGCATCATCCGAGATCAGCAGACCGCCCTCGCCCGAATTCAAATGCTTATAGGTCTGGGTGGAATAAGCCGCCATCACCCCATGCCGCCCGGACAGAGTGCCGTTCCAGCGCGCCCCCATGGTGTGGGCGCAATCTTCGATGACGGCGACATTGGCGCGGTGACACAGCCGCATCAGCGCCTCCATATCGCAAATATGCCCGCGCATATGGCTGAGCAACAACACCCGCGCCCCGCTGCTGTCGATTTTGGCGGCCAGATCGGCCAGATCAATGGTCAGCGCCTGATCTACCCCAACGAAAATCGGTTCGGCCCCCAAACTGGCAATCGCGCCCGGCACCGGGGCCAGGGTGAACACATTGGTCAGCACCCGATCCCCGGGCCCGACCCCGAGCGCCCGCAACGCCGTCGCAATCGCATAGCCGCCCGAAGCCACCGCCAACGCATATTTCGCCCCCATCGCGGCGGCGAATTCCTGTTCCAGCAGGGCAGTTTCTCCGGCCTCGTTTTCGACCAAATTATAGCGATGCAAGCGCCCGCTTTGCAAAACCGCAACTGCGGCGGCAATGCCCTCTTCCGGGATCGGCTCTTGCTGGGTGAAGCTGCCTTTGAATGTCTCACTCATGTCAGGCTCCGTCGATCAGTTGCTCAACCAGCCCGAACAGCTGATCATAATGCTCCAGCAAGCCCTCGGGCTGCATTTGTGCCACCGCGCGGCCGCTGGGGCCGAAAGTCACCAGCACCACCGGCACCCCGGCAGCGGTCGCGGTGTTGCGGTCGGTGATGGTGTCGCCGATCAGAACCGAGCGGCCAACCGTGCCACCGGCGCGTTCCACCGCCGCGTGATACGGAGCGGCATCGGGTTTGCGTTGTGTCAGAGTATCCGCCCCGATCAGCGACTGAAACAAGGGCCGGATGCCCAGCTTTTGCAGCAGGGTCTCGGCCAAGGCTTCGGGTTTATTGGTGCAAACCCCCAGACGATACCCCGCCTTTGCAAGCTGCGCCAAGGCAGGTTCAACCCCGTCATAGAGCCGCGTGTAACGGTCAATCTGAGCGCCGTAATGCTGCAATAACAGCGGGAATTGCTGATCAATCAGCGCCTCGGCCTCCTTAAGCCCCAGCCGGGAAAACCCCAGCCCCAGCATCGCCCGCCCCCCGGCAAAGGCGGTGGCCTGATCGGTTTCCAGATCCAACAGATCGCCATGCCCCAGCCCGCGAAAACAGGCGTTGGCGGCGGCCAGCAGATCCTTGCCGGTATCGGCCAAAGTGCCATCCAGATCAAAAATAACGGTTTTCATGTTCCCTCCTGGGCAGAGACTCGCCGACCTTTGTAATATAACGTAAACACAAGTGATAGCCTTTCGCCTTGCGGTTGGCAGATGATGTAGTAAAACGGGCAAAAATGAGGGGAAAGAGCATGACAACAGCTTTGATCGTTCTGGCCGCGGGTCAGGGAACCCGGATGAATTCGGACCTGCCCAAAGTGCTGCACCCGCTGGGCGGCGTGCCGCTGGTGGTGCACGCCATGGCTTCGGGCAGCGCGGTGGCGCCGGAAAAAACCGTGGTGGTGGCCGGGCATGGTGCGGATCGGGTGACGCCTGCGGTGCTGGCGCATGATCCGGCGGCTGCGGTGGTGCGTCAGGATCAGCAGTTGGGCACCGGCCATGCGGTTTTGCAGGCTGCCGATGCGCTGGACGGGTTTGCCGGGGATGCGATCGTGGTGTTCGGCGATACCCCCTTCGTGCGTCCCGAAACCATCGCCAAAATGGCCGAAGCCCGCGCTGGTGGCGATGACATCGTGATGCTGGGCTTTGAGGCCGCCGATCCGGGCCGTTATGGGCGTATGGTATTGGGCGATGACGGGCTGGAGCGGATTGTCGAGGCCAAGGATGCCTCCGATCAGGAACTGGCCCTCACCCTGTGCAATGGTGGGCTGGTGGCGGCGGATGCCAAAACCCTGTTTGACCTGCTCAGAGGGCTGGGCAATGACAATGCCAGCGGCGAATACTATCTGACCGACATCGTGCAGGCGGGTCGGGCGCAGGGGCTGAAGGCCGGGGTGGTGATTTGTGAAGAATCCGAGACCCTTGGCATCAACACCCGCGCCGAGCTGGCCCGCGCCGAGCAGCTGCTTCAACAGCAAAAGCGGCGTGAAGCGCTGGAGAATGGCGTGACTCTGCTGGCCCCTGACACCGTGTTTTTCAGCTATGACAGCCAGATTGGCCGCGATGCGGTGGTTGAGCAGAATGTGGTGTTCGGCCCTGGGGTGAGCGTAGAAACCGGTGCCACCATCCGTGCTTTCAGCCATCTTGAGGGCTGCCATGTGGCGCAGGGCGCGGTGGTCGGCCCCTATGCCCGGCTGCGCCCCGGCACCGAGTTGAACGAAAACACCAAAGTGGGCAATTTCGTCGAAGTCAAAAACGCGGTGCTGGAGGAAGGGGCCAAGGTCAACCATCTCTCTTATATCGGCGATGCCGCCATTGGGGCCCGCTCTAATATTGGCGCTGGCACCATCACCTGCAATTATGATGGCTATATGAAGCACCGCACCGAGATTGGGCGCGACAGTTTCATCGGCTCGAACACCATGCTGGTGGCTCCGGTTACGATCGGCGATGAAGCGATGAGCGCCAGTGGATCGGTGATCACCGGCGATGTGCCGGATGGGGCGCTGGCCCTGGGCCGGGCCCGGCAGGTAACAAAACCCGGTCTGGCGCGTAAAATGTTCGGAAAGTTAAAGAAAACCAAGGAAAAACTGCAAAAAGGGGCGGAATAATGTGTGGAATTGTTGGGGTCCTCGGGAAACACGAAGTCGCGCCTTTGCTGGTTGAGGCTCTGAAACGGCTGGAATATCGCGGCTATGACAGCGCCGGAATCGCCACCATTGATGAGGGCAAGCTGGACCGGCGCCGCGCGGTGGGCAAGCTGATTAACCTGTCCGATCTGCTGGTGCATGATCCGCTGCCGGGCAAGATCGGCATCGGCCACACCCGCTGGGCCACCCATGGCGCGCCCAGTGTCGGCAATGCGCATCCGCATCGGGCCGGGCCGGTGGCGGTGGTGCATAATGGCATTATCGAAAATTTCCGCGAATTGCGCGCCGAGATGCAGCAAAACGGCATCACCTTTCAAACCGAAACCGATACCGAAACCGTCGCCCTGCTGACCCATCACTACACCGATCAGGGCTACTCCCCGCGCGAGGCCGCCCGGATGACGGTGGAACGCCTTGAAGGGGCGTTTGCGCTGTGCTTTCTGTTTGACGGCGAAGAGGATCTGATGATCGCAGCCCGCAAAGGCTCGCCGCTGGCGATTGGCCATGGGGATGGCGAAATGTTCGTGGGTTCGGACGCGATTGCGCTGGCACCGATGACCAATCAGATCACCTATCTGGAAGAAGGCGACATGGCCGTAATCACCCGCGCCGGGGCCGAGATCCGCGACCGTGACGGCCAGCAGGTGCATCGTGAAGTCGAAACCGTCAGCATCGACAGCACTCTGATCGAAAAGGGCGGCTACAAACATTACATGGCCAAGGAAATCGCCGAACAGCCCACCGTGCTGGGCGATGCGATCAACCACTATATCGCCCCTGATCAAAACCATATCAATTTGTGCAATCAGGATATCGACTTTAGCCAATTTGACCGCATCACCATGGTCGCCTGCGGCACCGCCTATCTGGCTTGCCTGACCGCGAAATACTGGTTCGAGCAGGTGGCGCGGATGCCGGTTGAGGTCGATATTGCTTCGGAATTCCGTTATCGCGAGCCTCCGATTGCGCCGCGCACGCTGGCGCTGTTTGTCAGCCAATCCGGCGAAACCGCCGATACGCTGGCGGCGCTGCGCTATTGCAAGGGCAAAGCGGATATGATCGTGTCCGTCGTTAACGCCGCCCAATCCTCGATTGCCCGGGAAAGCGATGTGGCGCTGCCAATTCTGGCCGGCGCGGAAATCGGCGTGGCCTCGACCAAAGCCTTTACCTGCCAGCTGTGTGTCATGGCGCTGTTGATGCTCAGCGCAGCGCAGAAGCGCGGGCAGATCAGCGAAGCCGAGCTGGCCAACCATCTGGCCAATCTGCGCCGCCTGCCCGGCATTCTGAGTCAGGCCATTGATACCGAAGCAGAAGCGCAAGCGATCTCGACCAAGCTGGCACAGGCGCAGGATGTGCTGTTTCTGGGGCGCGGCGCGCTGTTCCCGCTGGCACTGGAAGGGGCGCTAAAACTCAAGGAACTCAGCTACATACACGCCGAAGGTTATGCATCGGGTGAACTCAAACACGGCCCCATCGCCTTGATTGACGAAAAGATGCCGGTGGTGGTGATGGCCCCGCGGGACGCGCTGTTTGAGAAAACCGTGTCCAATATGCAAGAGGTGATGGCACGGGGCGGCAAAGTGGTACTGATCTCGGACAGTCAGGGCATCAAAGAGGCCGGCGAAGGTACCTTGCAGACCCTGACCATGCCGCAGGTCGATGATCTGTTTGCCCCGATCCTCTATGCGATCCCGGCCCAGATGCTGGCCTACCACACCGCGATTGCCAAAGGCACGGATGTGGACCAGCCGCGCAATCTGGCCAAATCGGTGACGGTGGAATGACCCCGCAGGCTGCCATTGACGCCCTGCGCACCCATTCGGTGCCGGGCAAAGCGTTGCAGATGGCGGCTTATCACAAGTCTGAGCGCCCCTTTCTGGGCGTCTCGAACCCGTCGATTGATGCCGAGGTCAAGGCTTGGCGCGCCCAGCTTGATCTGGATCAGCGCATCGAACTGGCGGATGGTCTGTGGCAGAGCAATATTTTCGAAGCCCGCATCGCCGCCGCCAAGCTGCTCACTCAGGCCAGGATTCGCCCCGATGAGGCCGTCTGGCAGCTGATCTGCTCGTGGCGGCCCGATTTCGACGGCTGGGCGCTGGCCGATCACGCCTGTATGGCCGGCCGCAAACGCCTGCAAGCTGACCCGAGCCGTATCGATCAGGTCGAGGGCTGGACCCGCTCGGATCATATGTGGAGCCGCCGCGCCGCGCTGGTCATCACCCTGCCTTGGTCCCGGCAGAACAACCCCAAGCCCGCCGATTTGGAAATCCGCGAGCGGGTGCTGGGCTGGGCGGCGGGTTATGCCGATGACCCAGACTGGTTCATTCAAAAAGCCATCGCGTGGTGGTTGCGTGATTTATCCAAACACGACCCCGAGCGCACAGCAGCCTTTTTGGAGGAACATGGCAAACGCCTGAAACCCTTTGCCCGCAAGATTGCCGCCAGCAAGCTGGGGAAATGATCGGAGCAGTTGCCTGAGGAATTAAAACGTTATGCGAAACAGTCGCGACCATCGTTGTATATTAGCCTGTCATCTTCGAATGAGGCGTGGAACTTCATCGTACAACTCCTCCAGCGGCATCGACTCTATCACGGGCTTGTTTGTGCCGCCTCTTCTATCATCTCTCTTGCCTGTCTTGATAACGCGTTGGGGTGCGCCATTTGCAGTCTTTTCGGTATACCGAATAAGCCCGGTGGGCAGTCAGCTTAACCAAAGTTCCAGCCGTTTACGGGCAGGGTTTGGCGAAAACATTTTCCGCAAATTCGCGAGAGCCTGACCACTTGGGCTCGGGCTTGCATAACGTTTCAAACCCATCGGGCGACAAATCTATTTGCCGCAAATGGGCCACCAGCGCCGCCCATTTGTCAGGGTCATAGCTTTTGACAATCTCGGCCGTGCCAGAGCCATGGGGCAAAGTGATTTTGATAACGGCTTCATTATGGCCATATTCAAACTTATCATCCCTATCCGAGCCGGCGAAGGGGTAATAATAATAAAGGTCCAAGCTTTCCCGACCAATATAGTGCAGCACAGAATTTTTACCAATTGAACTATACATAAAACCAGGGGTCGGGTAATCGTAGATCTGCCCGTCAATCCGGACGGCCACCACGTCTTCACTATAGGCGGGGTTGTCATAATTGTAGTTAATTTGAAACCCCTGAACCGCTGCGGTCTTGATCTTGCCATCCATGTCTTTGAAACGATGCGATGAGATTTTGCCAACATCGAAAACAGGATCAGCAGCATATGACCAGAAATTGATTGGGTTCATCTCATTATGGCTATGGTATTCGCGCGGGATCAGGTAGTGCGGACGCCGGAGCGCAATGACGTGTTTGTCTCCACCCTTAACGTCGCTCTGTGCAGAGCGTGTGCCGACCGGAAAAAAAGAGGCATAAAGGAAAAAGGCCGCGCAGATTGTGCATATGGTAAAGATAGTTTTAACTTTCATCGGATCCCCGTGTCGTGGCACTACTCGACATAAACCACCAATTCCGGCAAGCCCGTCAACGGAGCCTCCAACAGCCGCAACGCCGCCAGCGACACCCGGCTGCCCGCGGTTTTCGGCCCGTCAATCGGGATCAGATCCACCACCACCGATTTGCCACTGGCCGGATATTCGACCCGCCCCCGCGCCGGGGCCGACACCAGCGGAGTCTTTAACCAAAACCCCGGCTCAGCCGGATCGCCCAATGAGCCGATGGTCTTGCCCAACCGGCGCGCACCCTCCTTTGGGGCCGCAACGGCTCGTGCCTTTTGCGCTTTAGTGGTGGTGTCAAACTGCGCCGCCGTGCGGGCGTTGCGCGGCGGGGGGGCGACGTCTTTGTTTACCGACTCCGGGCGTGGGGCTGGCTTGGTCGTTTCAGCGGGCACGGCCCGGCCCGATTTCAAATCCGTGCTGAACTCGCCGGCACAACCGGCCAAAAGCCCAACGGTGAACAGAGCAAAACTGCTTTTCATAAAATGTTTCATGGCCGCAAATCTAAGCCCAATCCGGCTGCAAATCAATCCGGCAGGTAAATGCCCGCTTGCCAGCCCCCCGGGCAAAGCGTAAGGATGGAAGGTATGGAGCCCAGATTGATTGATCCTTTTATGCGCGCGGTCACCTATCTGCGCGTTTCCGTGACGGACCGTTGCGATTTCCGCTGCACCTATTGCATGTCGGAAAACATGAAATTTCTGCCCCGCCGCGAATTGCTGACGTTGGAAGAGCTGGACCGGATGTGTTCGGCCTTTATCGGGCTGGGGGTGAAAAAGCTGCGCATTACTGGCGGCGAGCCGCTGGTGCGGCGCAATATCATGGATTTTTTCCGGGCCATGAAACGGCATCTGGACAGCGGTGCCCTGAACGAGCTGACCCTGACAACCAATGGCTCGCAGCTGAGCAAATACGCCCAGACCTTGGCCGATTGCGGGGTGAAGCGAGTGAATATCTCGCTGGACACGCTGGACGAGCAGAAATTCGCCGCCATCACCCGCTGGGGCCGTCTGCAACAGGTGCTGGCCGGGATTGAGGCCGCCCTTGAGGCAGGTCTGAAGGTTAAGCTGAACGCGGTCGCGCTGCGTGGTTTCAACGAGGATGAGCTGTTCACCATGCAGCAATACTGTGCCGATAAGGGCATGGATCTGACCTTTATCGAGGTCATGCCGATGGGCGATATCGGCAATGAAAACCGGCTGAGCCAGTATTGGTCGCTCAAGGATCTGCGCCGCCGGTTGGAAAGCCGCCTGACCGTGCTGGACAGCCCCGAAAGCTCGGGCGGGCCAGCCAGCTATGTGCGGGTGCAGGAAACCGGGCAAAAAATCGGCTTTATCAACCCGCTCAGCCATAATTTCTGCGAAAGCTGCAACCGGGTGCGCATCACCTGCACTGGCGAGATTTACACATGTCTGGGGCAGGAAGGCCATATGGATCTGCGTCCGCCACTGCGCAATTTCCCCGATGATGACGCGCCGCTGATTGCCGCGATCCACAGGGCGATCAGCCTCAAGCCCAAGGGCCATGACTTTGATTATTCACGTCAAAAAGTCACCGGCCAGATGAGCCGCCATATGAGCCATACGGGCGGTTAGCGACTCTGGCACCGGAAAAGACATCGTGGCGCGGTTTTTTATGGCCCTTGTTTGCCATGGGTTAGGGACTTGCGACTATGTTCGCCCTATGTTCTGGATTGTTCTGCATTTTATCGCCTGCCTGCTGACCCCTGCCCTGCTATTTGCCGGGGTCAGAACCAAGCCATGCCCCGCCCCTGCCCGACCACAGCCTCAAAATAGCAATTTGGCGTTGTTTTGCTGTGAAGACAAGCGTGTTGCGATCCGAAAGGAGGCCCGAGACCTCAACCCACCCTGATGCGAGGGTGGGCCGTGGGGCCTGTGACATGAAACAACTCGATGCGGCCACCCATGCGGGCTTTATGCCGGGGTGCTGTATTTCCTGACGAAGTTGCGCAGGAGTTGCTCGGGCTGATGCACATCGGTGGCATGACACATCTCGACCAGCCGGGCGGCATCCTCGGGCGCGAAATAGCCGCTGTTTTTGTAAACACCGATGCGCAGCTCAAAGCCATGGCTATCGGCTTCGGGATGAAACTGAGTGGCATAGACATTGTCACGGTATCGGATCATCTGGTAGCGACAGGCGGGCGAGGTCAGCAGATGCACACAGCCTTGGGGCAATTCCTGCAAGGCCTCTTTATGGCCGACAAAGGCGTTGAATTCCATGGGGAACCCGGCCAGCAGAGCATCCGCATTCCCCTGTTCGGTCAACTGGCACAAGGTTGGGCCAACGGGCTCGGAATAGCGCGATTTGTTGACAGTCGCCCCCAAATGATGCGCCAATACGCCAATGCCGTAACAGCAGCCCATAAAAGGCATGTCCTGTTCACAAATCTGCGGCATCATCGCCAAAACGGCGGCTTCAATCCGGGCCTCGGTATCGGTTTTATCCGCAGGCGCATCCGACACACAACCCGGGCCACCGCCAACGATCACGCCGGAATAATCATTCAGGTCCAGATCATCCGGGATGGTTTCGCAATCCAGCCGGATGCGATGGGCTTGATCCGCGCTCAGCCCGCCTTTGTCCAGAAAGGCCCGATATTCATCATCTGAGGCTTCGGTCTCTGGCCGCAGTTGCAGAATTAGAAATGGTTTCATCATGCCCCCCGTCTGGCCGATTGTCGCTGGCCGGTTGGTTTCGCCCCGCTAAATCGCAATGGGCCCGTTTTATCACTCTTCTGCCCGCCTAGCATTCAATGCCGTGTGCATCAACATCTAACAACCGCAAGGCAGCGCAAGCCAAGCAGAACTTGCCGGGCGGCCCCTTGGCGTGCCATGCTTCCCCCCCAAAAAAAAGGAACCTGAAATGCTTACCTATGTCACCGTTGGCGCTGATGACATCGCCCGCGCCGAGCGCTTTTACCCCGCATTTTTGCCAGCCCTTGGCTACGCGTTAAGCCATTATCACGGAGATCTGAGCTATGCCTGCCCTGCCCGTCCCGCCGAGTTTGCGGTGAACACGAAGGTTTTCGACGAGCAACGAGCGATGGTCTGGACGACGGACATCGGGGAAGCTCCCGTCTCAGAGGTTTTTCTGAAGGCACTCGAACTGCAACGACCGGTTGTGGCGTCCTTTGCGATCCTGCGCGACCCAAGACAGGCGGCCTGGTACGGGCACCGGGCGATCGATTTCGGCATGGTGCAATACCCTCAGAATACGCGCGCCGTCATTGAGGACGCGGCCGCCGGGCATT
>PDWJ01000577.1_pt1 | contig 74791 bp, 71 predicted proteins | sample 1430881 | NCBI WGS metagenome assembly PDWJ01 (sample SAMN01162460, study PRJNA174530) | Oral metagenome, whole genome shotgun sequencing project. | biome: Marine environment; feature: Marine mammal; material: Swab sample of the gingival sulcus; isolation source: swab sample of gingival sulcus...
GCCAACGCTGGAAATTGCCGTTAACATCAACCATCTCCAGCGTGTAATACCCGCTGTCTAGGGCCGGTAAAGACAATGCCTGCAAACTATTTTTTTGTGTTTGCTCAACGATAACTTGCCGTTCATCGACCAAACGATATTCACTAACGACGACATCCAACGGTAGCGTTTGTTTACTATTTACCGGTAAGACTTTAACCCTATCAAACCGATTATTTTGCCGTGACGATTGGATAGCTGTATCTTGCCGCATTAAGGACTCTATAAAATAAGTTAAAATCGCCTCATCAATTGGGTGATAATGACCGTCGACATCCCAGTAGGCATCGGCGACACCTAATGCTTGAGCACGTTGCTGCAGCGTTTTTTTCATGATTTATCGTCGAGAAAACGTCTCCTTAATCGCCGCAAAAGTCAACTCGTCTTCGGTCTCGGCCAGAATTTGATTACACATTTGTTTACCCAATTCCACCCCAAATTGGTCAAATGCATTAATTCCCCAGATCGCACTTTGTACCAAAACCTTGTGTTCATAGGCAGCGATTAATTGTCCAATGCTGTACGGCGTAATTTTATCCAACAACAGCATATTGCTCGGACGATTGCCGGCAAAGTATCCGTGCCCGTCTTGACGAGTGCTACCCCCATTCATTAATGACTGACTTTGCGCCAAGCAATTAGCCAGTAGTGCCGTTTGATGTTCGCGTCCAATGGATTGCAACTCACTAAAGTCATTAAGTAAGCTGTCACACGGCTCGATGGCCGCAATAAAGTCCAGTGGAACAACCTGTGTCCCTTGATGCAATAATTGGAAAAAGGCGTGTTGAGCATTGGAACCTACCGATCCCCAGACCACGGGACAAGTGGCAAAATCCAAACGTTCACCATTTTCATCCACCGACTTACCGAGACTCTCCATCTCCAATTGCTGCAGATGATCGGGAAATGATTTAAGATTTTGTGCATACGGTATGACGCAGCGGGTTGGATAGCCCAAAAATTCACTGTACCAAACGTGCAGCAGTCCCAGCATTACGGGTAAATTATCAGCAAACTCGGCACTGCGGAAATGTTCATCCATTGCCTGTGCGCCCGCCAGTAATTGACGAAATGCGTCCATGCCGCAGGCAATGGCGATCGGCAACCCCACAGACGACCACAGCGAATAGCGACCGCCAACCCAATCCCAAAACGTAAAAATTTGTGACTCCGGCACACCCGCCTGCAATGCGCCTTTGACATTGGCAGTAATAGCACAGCTTTGTTGCCAAAACCGGCTTTCGTCCAGACCATCCTGCATACAAAACCACCGCTTTATGGTACTAAAATTTTTGCTGGTTTCAAAGGTGGTAAAGGTTTTGGAAATCATCAAAAATAAAGTCGTCTCCGGTGTGCAGTTAGCCATCGCATCGGCAACCGCCATACCGTCAATATTGGCAACAAAATGCACATTAATACGCTTTCTTTTCCCCATTGTCAGTGCTTCATAGACGACGCGCGAACCGAGCTCAGAACCCCCGATACCAATACAGACAATATCAGTGACGGGGTGATCCAATAGGCTGTTATCGTTCACTCGTTCTACCAAGGCCTGCATTTTATCCAATACCGCATGCACGGCAACACTGTCGGCATCATTGTCGTCCAGCGGTGCCCGCAATAACCAGTGCTTAACGGCACGCTCCTCACTTTTGTTAATCACATCACCGGCAAACATGGCATCAATCTTTTCGCGCAAACCGCGCTGCTCTGCCAGCTCCAACAGTAATGCTACAATTTGCTCGTTAATGGGATTGCGAGCATAGTTTAAATACAAACTCTGCGTTTGAACGCTATAGGCTTCGGCACGTTCGACAGACATAAGACGATTAAAATGTATGTGCTTAAACTTATTGGCGAGTTGGGTAAGTTGGCGTGAGATTTTTATGTTCATGGTCAGCGGCAAGTCGGTATATTTAGTTGCGAATAGTCAAATCGGAAACCAGCTCCTTTGATGAAGCTCTCCGGCGTTTTTCTGATACCCATTGTAGCTTATAATGCGGGAAAAGACATGGACAATTTGCTTAACATTACAAACAATTATAGTAACATTGTGCCTGTTGTGTATTTGGAAAAACAATACCTAGTTAGGTGTTATTAAAAATATTTCGTCATTACGAGCGACAGCGAGGTCATCTCCTACTGCAGCGAGAGAGATTTATCGCTTGAATTAAATCTTATTCGGAGTCGTTGGGGATTGTCGCGTCTCTCGTCTCTCGCTCCGTGCCACGACGGATAATTAATTGTTATTATTTTATTTTACGCGCGTTACTTAATTATTAGTTCCTAGTATATGCAATGGGTTAGTCTTATTTAAGAACGATTTGTTTATGCTTTACTATCAATGCCTTGAATTGGTGCTACCAATTCAAGGCATTGTCAAAAATAGTCGTATCGTCAAACCATTTAACTTATAGGAAAATGATTCGCACTTTGTTAGAATGCACGCTAGTCACAACCCTATTCTTTTGGCATAATCATTTTATCCTCACTGGATGTAGCAAACCATGCAAAAACCAATTAATAAACCTGAAAACCCCTGCTTTTCTTCCGGTCCTTGTAGCAAACGCCCAGGCTGGACCCCTGAAGCATTAAGTCATGCCGTACTGGGAAAATCTCATCGAGGCAAAGCCGGAAAAGCCAAACTGGCTGAGGTCATTGAACTGACCAAAGCTATTTTGCCTATTCCTGATAATTATCACGTTGGCATTGTGCCGGCTTCAGATACCGGTGCGGTGGAAATGGCTCTATGGTCATTGCTGGGACCCAAAACAGTGGATTTATATGCTTGGGAATCATTTTCACAGACTTGGCTTAGAGAGGTAGTCAATCAATTAAAACTTGACAACAATCAATATACTGCCGACTACGGTGAGTTATCAGACTTGTCAAACTACAACCCTGATAACGACAGCGTATTTGTTTTTAACGGTACTACATCGGGGGTACGAGTACCTGATTTAAACTGGATTGACAATGACCGTGACGGCCTTACTATTTGTGACGCCACTTCGGCGGTTTTTTCTCAATCCATTGACTTTAATCGATTGGATGTTGCCACCTGGTCGTGGCAAAAAGCACTTGGCGGAGAGGCCGCTCACGGTATGATTGTCTTGTCACCGCGTGCTGTAAATCGTTTGGAAAGTTATACACCCACTTGGCCAATGCCAAAAATTTTCACACTGACCAAAAACGGTAAACTCAATCGGGATATTTTTCTCGGTTCAACCATCAATACGCCGTCCATGTTGTGTGTTGAAGACGCCATCGACGCTATGAAATGGTTGCAGTCCATCGGCGGACAAGCCGGTGCTCAGGCCATTAGCGACGAAAACTTGGCGATTATAAGCGACTGGGTCGCCAAAACGAGCTGGATTGATTTTTTGGCAAGGCTGCCGGAAACTCGTTCCAATACATCAATCTGTTTAAGCATTACCGATAAGCGTTTTACCACCTTATCTGACAGTGAACAACGCGATAAAATCAAATCACTATGCACTTTGCTCGAAAGTGAAAACGCAGCCTATGATATCAATGCCTATAAAGCCGCCCCGCCGGGGTTGCGGATTTGGGCCGGCGCTACCATTGAGCCCAAAAATGTTGCTGCACTGCTACCGTGGATAGAGTGGGCATTTAGAAAAGTCATCTAAGCAAATTATGTAATACCGCCTGTAAGAACCGGTTGCCTTATTGTCTTTCGTTAACATTAAATTAACCGACGTGACTATAGAGGCAACATTGCGTTGCCTAAAGAAATACTTCGTACTCCTCGGGCGATATTGACACGATCATTTCAACCTCGGTTGTGGTGAGATACTGCTTTGACAAAGCGGCTTTTAGCATTGCCTTGTTAAAGCCAATCACACTCTCAGTGGTCAGATAATCATCGACATGCATCCACTGGGCAATGCCAATTTCTTCGGGACACGGTGCAATGGCTGTACTTAATGCCGTTAAATGACACAGAAAGTAAAAGTCCGAAGTCCCAAACTGACCTTTGTGATAGTGGCGAAAACCGACAATACCGTTAAATTTTCCTCGTATGCCTGTTTCTTCGTAAACTTCGCGAACAACCGCATCTCTTAACATTTCGTGGCGATCGACCGCTCCGCCCGGAAACTTAAAATGTCCCGGTCGTCTTTGCATATCGTGCTTTTCAACCACTGTCAGCACTTGCCCACTATTGTTAAAGACTATGCCGCCAACACCAATTCGGTGATTGGCAAATTCCGGGATAACAGCATCTGTCTGTAAGCGCCTAGTCAGCACCAATGACTTACCATCTGTATGAGAGACGTGATGAAAATCAAAACCCTGCTTTACGGCAATCGCAATAAGTGACGACAGATATGACGGTATTGTCAACCAAACAACCTTTATACCTTGTTGTTGCCAAACCTGCAAAGAATAGTACAGCCGTTGTGAGAAAACGGCCGGTTCTGCCGGTAATTTTGGCGTCACCCAGCACCCTCTGTAACGATTGATTTTAGCTGCTAATACCGTCATCAGTTCACTTCCAATAACGATCAATCACCACAATCTTCAATGACATCTTCCAGTACATTTTGATTCATTTCTTTGTACGAATTATCATCTTTGGGCTGCCCTACTTTGACCGCCGGCACGCCGACAACTGTCGTTCGGCCTTCAACATTACTGAGCACGACACTGCCGGCACCGACTTTAGCGCCCTCACCTATTTCGATATTGCCCAAGATTTTTGCCCCCGAACCGATCATGACATTGCGACGTACCTTCGGATGGCGGTCACCACCCTCTTTCCCCGTACCGCCCAAGGTTACGCCCTGTAAAATAGAAACATTATCTTCAATAACCGCCGTTTCACCGACAACAATACCCGTTGCGTGGTCAAACATCACTCCCTGACCAATACGCGCTGCCGGATGAATATCGACACCACAAACGGTTGAATTGCGACTTTGAATATACAGAGAAAGATTTTGGCGATTGTTGTGCCACAAGAAATGAGCAACACGGTGCACCTGAAGAGCATGGAAACCCTTTAAATAAAGCAAAACAGTCAAATATTCATTAACGGCAGGATCACGTTCGACGACGGCCATCATGTCCATGGCGGCTTTGCAAACAATATCGCGTGTTGTTTGATAAGCCTCTAAAAACAACTCATACAATGTCATTGCCGGCATAACACCATCGGCCAATTTATTCGATAGAATAAAGGCCAATGCCGCATCCAAATGACGGTGTTTTAGCACACAGGCGTGGGCAAAACTGGCAAGCAGCGGTTCTTCTAATAACAGCTGTTCGGCTTCTTGACGAAGCGACGCCCAAACACGCTCGGTCGTTTGTTGACAATATTCCGGCGTCAATGGTTTTTCCATCTTTTCTTTCCTCATCATTCGGGGTTTTCTATTATAGTCGTGCCAAGAATTTTTCGATACAAGGCGCATATTCTCAGACAGTATGCCTAAGTACGGCAAGAAGATACAACGCTGTAACAAAAAATTTCTGGTATGTCCATATAGTGAGATAGTTCAAACAAAAAAGCCTGAGCAACCCTTCAGTGTCACCCAAGCTTTATCAGCCAATGGCCAATTCACAGAACACTTTGATCAACTTATAGAGCAGTTCAATTTTCAGCCTGTCCAGCAATTATACCTACTTGAGCACCGCTCAACAAAGCAATTGATCTGTGTAGATTAGTTTTACAAAGCTTTCTTGCCAGTTAGCGAACCGGTGCGGCATACATGATACCGCCTTTATTCCATAGACGATTTAAGCCACGAGGAATTTTTAAGTGAGAATCTTTACCAACGTATTTATCAAAAATTTCACCGTAATTACCCGCCGCCTTGATTTGGTTAGCACACCAGTCGTTGCTTAAACCCAACGCCTTTTCACCCAGATCACCTTCGACACCTAATAACCGTTTGATTTTTGGATCGTTGGATTTTTTCATCTCATCAACATTGGCCATTGTGACGCCCAACTCTTCCGCATCAACTGAACAGTTACGCGACCAGCGAGCAATATCGGCAAATTTATCATCACCTTCACGTACGGCAATAGCCAGCGGTTCCTTTGAAATAATCTCGGGCAAAATAATATGCTCTTCAGGGTTTTTCATGCGAGAACGCTGAACGGCCAAACCGGAAGTATCTGATGAATAGACATCGCAGCGACCGGCTTCATAGGCTGCTTTGACTTCGTCTGATTTCTCAAAAATAACGGGTTTAAATTCCATATTATGAGAATTAAAATAGTCCGCCATATTGGTCTCGGTACTGGTTCCCGTATTTGAACAAACGGCGGCGCCGCTTAATTCCAGGGCGCTTTTAACACCTAGATCTTTGCGTACCATAAAACCCTGTCCGTCGTAGTAGTTAACGCCGACAAAATTAATCCCCAAACCGTCACGCGACAGCGTTTCCGTCGTCACGCGGGCAAGCACATCTATCTCCCCCGATTGTAATGCCGTAAAGCGTTGCTTGGAAGACAACGGTACATATTCAACCTTCGAGCCGTCACCAAAAATTGCAGCCGCCAGACCGCGACAATACTCTGCGTCCAATCCATGCCACTCGTTTTTATCATCCGGGGCAGCAAAACCGGGGAGTGACTGTACAACACCGCATTTAATCACCCCATTCTTTTTTACCGCATCCAGATTTTCACCGGCACTCACTGTCGCTACCGCAGTCATTAATAAGGCCGAAATTAATATCCTCTTCATTTAACGCTCCTAACTTGTTAGACAATACACTCTTTGCCATACTACTCATATTTATATTTTATACAAGAATTTTCTCGGTATTTTTGTCGGCAGATACTTCTACAACCGACAACATTATTACCGCTAATATGCTATACTGGGGTTGGGTAGCCTCGCTCTTCACCGGGCTATCAGATCTACAAAATTGTTCACCAAGTAGGGAGGAAACTACGATGAAATATGAGCATGTGTTATTCGTTACCGATTTGAATAAGGATAGCCAAATTGTTGCTGACAAGGTCAATGAGGTTCTTTCCGCTTGTGATGATGCCAAACTGTCCGTTATCCACATTATCCTGGACAATATCATTGCCGGCGGATACGAGATTATGCCTTTGTTTAATTATGCTGATGATAAGGAAAATCTTCAGGAAAACGCTCAGGCATTAAAAACGTTCTTGAAAGATACAACCCTGCACGCCGATATTACCGACGTCGTTCCTGCCCTGTCAACGGCCGGGGGCATTTCAGATTATGCCGAGGAACACGATGTTGACTTAATTGTCATTGGATTACATAGAAAAACAGGACTGCTTAATACGTTGCTGGGCAATACGGCAACTTCTGTTTTGAACAGCGCCAAATGCGATGTTCTTTCAGTATTGATCCCTGAAAGCCGTAACTAACCGCGATTGCCCGCTTTCAACGACGGAAAGTGCGGGTGTTGCGTGATTTAAAAGTAGCTTTTGTCCATAGCTTTTAGTCGTGCCTGCTCGTAATCGACCACACCCTTTTGGCACAGTTTGAGTAGGTGCTGATCCAGTGTTTGCATGCCGTGGCTTCGCCCTGTTTGGATAAGTGAATATATTTGTGCGGCTTTGTCTTCGCGAATTAGGTTTTTAATCGCGGGTGTAGCGATCATGACTTCCCATGCCGCTGTTTGGCCGTCTTTCCCCTTTGCTTTTTTTACTAAAGTTTGGGCAACAACGGCACGCAGGGATTCAGACAGTATTGAACGAACTAGCTCAACTTCCTCCCCGGGAAAGATATCGATAATTCGATCGACTGTCTTACTTGCGGAGGCGGTGTGTAATGTCGCCAAGACAAGATGCCCCGTTTCTGCCGCCGTCAGAGCTAATCGCACCGTTTCAAGGTCGCGCATCTCGCCGACCATAATAATGTCGGGGTCTTCGCGCAGCCCCGAACGCAGGGCGTCGGCGAATGACAGGGTATCGCGGTATACCTCGCGCTGATTAATCAGCGAGTATTTGGATTGATGAACAAATTCTATAGGGTCTTCAATAGTGAGGATGTGCTGCCTTTTATTTTCGTTCAAGTAATCAATCATCGCCGCCAATGTCGTTGACTTACCCGAACCCGTGGGGCCTGTAACAATAATCAAACCGTTCGGTGCTTGTAAGATTTCCTTGAACACCTTGGGGCTGTCTATTGTTTTCAGTGTCGGTTTTACGTTGGAGATAATGCGAAAAGCGGCACTTATGCCACGGTGCTGATAAAAAACATTGACTCTAAAGCGGGCAATATCCCTTAACACCAGTGCAAAATCAATTTCCCGTCGTTGGCGTAATTGCTTGAGCTGTTCTTCCGTTAAGATATCATCAATCAGTTTACTGACATAAAGCGCATCAAAAACGGGAAGCTTAATGCGCTTCATTTCACCGTCAACGCGGATCATCGGAGGCAGTCCGGCACTAATATGCAGATCAGATGCACGTTTCTCAACGGCAAATTTTAATAATTCGTCTAACTTCATGGTTAGTTTATCTGGTAAACTCGACGTAATCGAATGGTTAACAATTATTCATCCAGCGTTTATAATACTCGACTTGACCCAGAATCGCACGTATAACTTGTTCGTTGCCAAATAATTTAATCGCATCACTACTTTTTTCTAACTTTCTATTTTTTCATGATAAAAGACAACTTAGCAGACGTTTATCAACAAATTGAACGGGCTTGTAAGCAAGCCAATCGCAGCGCTGACAGCGTAAAATTGATTGCGGTCAGTAAAAAACACGGCGTTGCAAAAATTCGTACAGCCTACGCGTTGGGCCAACGCGATTTTGGGGAAAATTATCTTAATGAAGCCCTGGAAAAACAAGCACAGCTAAACGATTTATCAATTCATTGGCACTTTATCGGCCATATTCAATCGAACAAAACACGCAAAATTGCCGAACATTTCGATTGGGTACACACAGTCGATAGTTTAAAAATTGCAAGAAGACTTTCAACACAACGCCCACCGAATCTAGCACCAATCAACATCTGCCTACAAATTAATATCGATAATGAAGACAGCAAATCGGGTTTAGCAGAAGATATTGATCATCTATTATCGTTGGCAAAAAGCATTGCCGAATTACCCCACATCAAACTGCGCGGTTTGATGTGTATTCCCAAACCCAAGGCCGACAAACAGCAAGAAATAGATACATTTTCTCGAATGAAAGCATTGCAACGCGTTTTAAATGACAACGGTGTTCGTGTAGATACCTTATCAATGGGTATGAGTGATGATTTACAGTCGGCGATTGAATGCGGAGCAACTATTGTCCGCGTGGGAACGGCAATTTTTGGAAAAAGGATGTAACACCGACAACGTGTTAAAGAACATTACTGGCACACCATGAAAAATCACGTCAATAACAGAGACCGTCTGATCACCCACTCAACCCGAGGACAATAGGACTAATGACCACTTATCAATACGCTTTTATCGGTGCCGGCAATATGGCCAAAGGCATTATCGGTGGCATGATTCATGCCGGTACTCAAGCGAAAACCATTATTGCCAGCACTCAGACGGCCCAATCGGGGCAACAATTGACAGAGCAGTTAGGTGTCATTAACACACAGAATAATAATGACTGTTTATCGGCTGATGTCATCGTCCTGGCGGTAAAACCTCAAATACTTCCCGCTGTATTGACGCAGCTAGATAAGCCAAAGATGGTCGGAAAATTGATAATTACCGTCATTGCGGGAATTCCCTGCCGAGCTTATCAAAAACACCTTGGCCAATCAATTCGTCTGGTCAGAACAATGCCCAACATGCCGGCAAAAATCGGCCTCGGCATGACCGGACTTTATGCGATAAATTGCAGTGAAACAGACAGACACAGCGCCGATAGTATCATGCGCTGTGTCGGAAAAACCTTATGGTTGGAGGATGAAAGTCACATTGATTATGTCAACGCCATCTCGGGTTCGGGACCTGCTTATTTTTATCGTTTTATTCACCATCTGGCCGAAGCCGGTGAAAAGTTGGGGCTCAGTTATCAAGAGGCACTGACACTGGCAATACAAACCGCAATAGGTAGCGCCAAGTTTGCCGAACAACAGAATGACGGCACGCCCGATTCCATGAAAAATCTAATCAAACAAATCACTTCAAAAGGCGGTACGACTTTCGCTGCCATGCAGTCATTTGACAAATCAGATTTTGCCACCATAATTGACCAAGCAGTAGAGGATTGTTATCAACGCGCCGTTGAGCTCGGTCAATAACAAACGTAGAAACCCCATACTAACGACTAACTAAACTTATGAATAGCATTTTTCTTTTAAAAACACTATTAATCATCATGCAAGTGATATTTATTGGCCGATTTCACTTGGAACTATCCAATATCAACGGGTTTATTGAGCCTGTCAGCACCATTCGAAAGTTGACCAACCCGCTGGTTATGCCAATTAAAAAATTGTTGCCGGCAACCGTTAAAAAATTTTCAGCCATTATTATTGCCTATGTCACTACTTTTATTGTCTTAATAATTTTTATCCCCAATGTTGCCGTGCAAAATATATTGATTTGGGCACTTATTATGTTCGTGGGTACGTGGATTAGTTTTTTACAATACGGTATGTTTTTGTTTGTTATCGGATCCTGGGTCCAAATACCGGCGTTACAGCGCATCAATTATTTGCTGTACGGCATTTTTGAGCCCATGTTGCGACCCATTCAGAGAATCCTCCCGAGTTTTGGCGGACTTGACTTTTCGCCGATTGTGTTTTTGCTTTTACTTTCCGTTGCATCCAGTGCATTTTCACAACTTGTCAGTCGTATTTTCTACTGATTTAACAAAACCATTACTATGAAATACCCGGAACAGTTTGATGTTATCGTTGTTGGTGGCGGACATGCAGGCACCGAAGCCGCAGCTGCGGCCGCTCGCATGGGGGCAAAAACGCTGTTGTTGACGCAGAATCTGGAAACCGTTGGCATGATGAGCTGCAACCCCGCTATCGGCGGTATCGGTAAAGGACACCTGGTTAAAGAAATTGATGCAATGGACGGATTGATGGCAAAGGCCGCCGACCGCGCCGGCATTCAATTTCGCACCCTAAATTCGCGCAAAGGTCCTGCGGTGCGCGCCACTCGTGCCCAAGCCGACCGCAATCTTTACCGCACCGCCATTCGCCAACTGCTAGACAATCAGGAAAATTTACAACTGTTTCAGTCGATGGTGAACAATTTGGTCATCGACAATCATCGCGTTGTCGGTGTCGATACCCAGCACCAAGTGCGTTTTATGGGAAAAACCGTAATCATTACTGCCGGAACATTTTTAGGCGGCAAAATCCACGTTGGACTGAATCATTACCAAGGTGGACGCGCCGGTGACGATGCTTCGTTGACACTGGCCGACAATTTGCGCGATCTACCGTTTCAGGTTGAGCGCTTAAAAACCGGAACACCGCCGCGACTGGATGCCAAAACCATTGATTTTAGCCGCTGCCAAGAACAACCGGGGGACAAACCGCGCCCCATCTTTTCTTTTATGGGCAGTCACGCCGACCAACCGCGCCAAATTTCCTGTTGGATTACCCATACCAATGAAAAAACGCACGACATCATTCGCGCGGGACTGGACGAATCACCGCTTTACACAGGGGTTATTGACGGCGTAGGACCGCGTTACTGTCCGTCTATCGAAGACAAAATCGTACGTTTTGCCGACAAAACTTCGCACCAAGTATTTTTGGAGCCCGAAAGCCTGACCAATAGGGAAATTTATCCCAACGGTATTTCCACTAGTTTGTCATTTGAAACACAAATTAACTATGTACGCAGTATGAAGGGATTGGAAAATGCCGTTATAACGCGTCCGGGATACGCTATTGAGTACGACTTTTTTAATCCACAGGATTTACACAATAGCCTAGAAACTAAATCGATAGAAAACTTGTTTTTCGCCGGACAAATCAACGGTACGACCGGCTACGAAGAGGCTGGTGCTCAGGGTTTGTTAGCCGGTATCAATGCCGTGCTGAAAGTTCGTGGGCAGCCGAGTTGGTTTCCAAGGCGCGATATTGCCTACATTGGCGTTATGGTTGACGATTTGATCACGCAAGGAACCAAAGAGCCGTATCGCATGTTCACCAGCCGTGCCGAGTATCGTTTGTTATTGCGCGAAGACAACGCCGACCAACGCCTAACGGAAGTCGCTTATCGCATGGGATTGGTCAGTGATGGGCGCTACCGCCGTTACTGCGAAAAGATGGAACAGATTGAAAAAAGCAAAGCGGTATTGCGCGGCATATGGATACAGCCCGACATGATTGGCGACGATACCGATATTCAAATCGCCCGCGAAGCCAACGCCTACGATCTGCTAAAACGCCCCGAAGTGCCGTACAGCGAATTGGAAAAAGTTGCCGTGATTGATGCCGATATCCCCGATGTGGTCAAAGGGCAACTCGAAGTTGAAATCAAATACGAAGGCTATCTTAAACGCCAACAAGGCGAAATCGACAAACAAAAACGCCAAGAGGCCAAACGCATTCCCGCGTCCTTTGACTACCAAGGTGTCAAAGGCCTGTCGGCTGAGGTGACGGAAAAACTTGACCGCATCCGCCCGCAAACTATCGGACAGGCAAGCCGCGTACCGGGCGTGACGCCGGCGGCAATTTCATTAATTTTAGTGTATTTAAAGAAGCACGGCAAGCAATCCAAAATATAGCAGCCGCCCCCTAAACTAAGAACAAAGACAATCTATTCAATTGGTTATCAGCAATAAAAAATTAAGAGTGGCTTTAAAATGAGAAACGGCACACCGTAGTGTGCCGTTTAATTTTTTGGATTTAGTCACAAGGACAATCACCTTGTTAACGATAATAAACCCAGTTCTTTTAAAGTGCTGACCATGATAATATACCAGCCATAAATAATCAACAGGAAAATCTGAAATGACTAAAACATTCAACTATCGCTTGGGATTTGATTTAGGCTATACCTCGCTCGGTTGGGCGTGTATCTTACTGGACGAAGATAATCGTCCTTGTGGTGTTCACGATTTTGGCGTACGCATTTTCCCTTCGGGGCGTGATGACAAAAGCAAAGCCCCCACCTCAACCGAGCGCCGAGAAAAACGTGGAGCAAGACGTAACCGTGATAGATACTTAAAGCGGCGAAAAGCCCTGTTAACGTACATGATTCAAATTGGCTTGCAACCCAAAACTAAAAATGAGCGCAAGCAATTGGCTGAAATTGAACCCCTTGCACTACGAGCCAAGGGTGTCAGTGAACAGTTAACGTTACACGAATTGGGACGCGCATTATTTCATCTCAATCAACGCCGTGGCTTTAAGTCAAATCGTATTGCCGAGCGCAGCGGTAACGAAGATGAGTCGGGCTTAAAAAAAGGCATTAGCACACTGGCTAAGCAGCTTAAAGAAAATCAGCAAACTTTGGGGCAATACTTATTTAAGCGTTTGAAAAATGAACAAAGTACCCGTCTAAAAGCGGGGAATAATGCCGAAGAACGTTGGACTTCACGGCAAATGGTCGAAAACGAGTTTTGGACTTTACTCAAGCAACAACAAGGTTATCATCCCGATGTGTTGACCGATAATGTAATTAATCACTTGCATGATATTATTTTCTATCAGCGTCATTTAAAACCACAACAAGCAGGACTTTGTACCTTGATTGATGGTGAAGAACGTGCGCGATTGGCTTATCCTCAAACACAGCTATTCCGTATTCTACAAGAAGTCAATAACCTAGAAACCATTAAAGAAACATCACATACACCAAGCATTACACAAGCAATGCGAAATAAACTGGTACAGTATCTGACAGAGGATTTTAGCAAACTACGCAAAGACGGCATATTAAGTTGGTCAAAAATAGAAACGATTATCGGCGTCAAAAATGTGAAATTCAACCTGGACTGTTTGGGTCGTAAGGGATTACAAGCTGATATCACAACGCGAGAAATGTTAAATCACGTCCCGGATTGGTGGGGAAGTTTAACAGTTGAGCAGCAAAGACAAGCGATTGATGAAATACAGTCTGCCCAAACCGACGAGGACTTAAAACAGCGTATAGGAGAAATTGATGTTAAAACGCCGGTTGAGGTATTGGAAAAGCTCAACCATATTCATTTGGTTGATGGTTACGGGCGTATCTCGGTCAAAGCGATAGAGGCAATACTACCGCATCTACAGCAGGGACAAGTTTATAGTGATGCTTGCCAGTCCGCGGGATTTAATCATAGTGACGATTATGATGGCAGTGTATTCCCTGACGGTAATTTACCTTTTTATGGTGAGGTTTTACCGAAGCAAGTCATTGGTGGAACGTATGCACCAAAAGATAAAGCCAATCCTGAGAATTACTACGGCAAAATTAATAATCCAACCGTACATATGGCACTCAACCAGTTCCGTTTGGTACTTAATGAGTTGGTTAAAGAATATGGCTGCCCACCCCGTGAAATTTATTTGGAAATGGCTAGGGAAACGGCCTTATCTGCCAAAGAGCTAGGCAAACTCAATAGCGAGCATACAAAAAATCGCAAAACCAACGAAGCGATCAATAAAGAACTGGAAAAACTGAGCATTGCTCAGACCTATACTAACCGGATGAAGTATAAGTTATGGGAAGATTTGGATATTGATCCAACGGGACGATGTTGCCCTTTGAGCGGAAAAACCATTAGTCTTGATGAGCTGTTCTCTCCGCAAGTCGAAGTGGAGCATATTATTCCTTTCTCTCGTAGTTTTGACGATAGCCGCAACAACAAAATGGTTTGCTATAAGTCGGCCAATCAAACCAAGGGCAATCAAACACCTTACGAAGTTTTTGGGCAAACGCCTGAATGGAAACATATTCTGGCACGGGCAAAAAAAATGGCAAAAGGCGCCAAACATGCCCGTAACTTTAACGTCAATAAATACTGGCGGTTTTTACCGGATGCCATGGAGCAGATGCAAGGAGACGAAGGCAGTTTTCTTGCCAGACAGCTGAATGACACCAAGTATATGTCGCGTATGGCGAGACGTTATGCAGAATTTGTCACGGGGAAATACCCGGGTGAACGCCGCGTTCATGCGATCAAAGGCAAATTCACCTCGGATCTGCGACACCATTGGGAGTTAGATGAACTGGTCGGTGATTTTAAAGACGGGAAATTTACCAAAGACCGTACCAACCATCACCATCACGCCATTGATGCCATTGTTATCGGCTTAAGTGACCCCGGTGCTATTCAAAAATTAGCCAAAGCCAATAAAAATGCACGTATTATGGCATCGAGTAAAGTGTATATAGATGTTCCGCCACCGTATGGCGGCTTTTCCACTCGACCGATTAAAGAGCGATTGAAAACATTGGTTATTTCCCATAAACTTGACCATAAAAATCCTGAAAAAGCGCGTCGATCTGGCACAAGTATCGGGCAACTACACGAAGATACTAACTACGGACACGTGTGTAAGAATCTTTATGCGACGCGAAAACCGTTATCAGTAGATAATTTTGCTTCACAAAAGCATATTGGCGAGATTGCCAGCCCCAATATTCGTGAGGCCGTCGGTGATATTTTTGCACGCTATGCCGATATCAAAGGCAAATTAAAGTCTGCTTATAAGAAAGACTATTTTGACGCATTAGAAAGTTATAAATCATCAAATAACATTAAAAAAGTGCGCATACATTTACATAAGGACAACCTTATTCCCATCCATGATAGAGCCGGTAAAGCTTATCGTCATGTCATCGGTGGCAACAATTTTTGTGCTGAAATTTGGGTCAACGACAAAGGCAAAAAGGCAGGCAAATGGCAGTGCGAAGTAATTCGCAATTTTGATATTAATCAAAAGGGTTTTATGCCCAGATGGCGAACCGAAAATCCAACGGCAATGAAAGTAATGCGCCTACAAATCAATGATATGGTTGCCATTGATAGAAACGGCAAACGAGTCATTTGTCGAGTGCAGAAGATGGCAATGAGCGGACAAATTATTTTGCGTTATCACAATGATAGTACAACTGAGAAAAAGACTGAAATTTCTGTTGCAGGTTCATCATTACAAAAACAAAATGCCCGTAAAATTTTTGTTTCCCCAACGGGAAAAATATATGATCCGGGACATGCTAAACGTCCGAAATGGAATAAATAGGTTTTGTCACAATGCCGGTATTAGAGATTAGCGAATTGGGTTGTCATTTGGCCACTTTTCGCGGCTTTATTACCCTATCGGCTAGGGGGGAAGAGATAAAACGCCTTCCCTTTGAACACGTCAGCGCCATTATCACCAAAGCCCACGGCATTACCTACACCCAGAATTTATTGGTCAAATTGGCAAAGCACAACATCCCTGTAGTAATTACTGATAGCTCTTTGATGCCGGTATCGATGATTTTACCGATAGGGACACACCATGCCACAGCAAAACATTTATCGGCACAAGTTGCCGTTAAGATGGCCCAGAAAAATTTGCTGTGGCAAAAACTGATTCAATCTAAAATTAGATGGCAAGCGGCTGTTTTAGATTATCTTCGCATCACACATCATCTACATATATTGGTCAAACAAGTTAATAGCGGTGATACACGCAATATTGAAGCCCAAGCAGCCAGAAAATACTGGGAGAAACTGTTTGGTCAGCAGTTTCGCCGTGAACGTGAAGGCTTTACCCCCAATGAAATGCTCAACTACGGCTACACCATTTTTCGCTCAGCACTGGCACGGCAAATTTGTGCAACAGGTTTACATCCGGCACTGGGCATTCATCACAAACACCCACTGAATACATTTTGTCTGATAGATGATCTAATTGAGCCATTTAGACCCTTGATCGACCTATGCGTCGCAAATTGTTTGAGCCTTGGCTTACACGAACTAGACAATACGGTAAAGGCATTGTTAGTTGGACAGTTGGAACAAACCGTCCGGGTGGGCACAAAATGGGTGAGTGCTGAAGATAGCATGAGATTGTTAGCGCAAAGCTTATCTAAAGCTTATCTTAATGAAAATACTGCATTAAAATTACCCAAAGCAAACTTGACGCGGTGCCGGTTTGAAGTAGAATAAGCCCCCCTAATTAAAATAATTAACGGAGTGTTAAAATGAAACGCTCGGGATTTAGAATGATGTGGATGGTTGTTATGTTCGATTTACCCACACTGGATGAAGCAGATAGAAAAAAGGCCAATCGCTTTCGTAACTTTTTAAAGGACAACGGCTTTGAAATGTCGCAGTTATCCGTCTATTTTAAGTTTATTGGCGTCAGGGAAAACAGTAAACGAATCGTTCGACTGATTGAAAATAATACGCCAACAGGCAAAGTGAGCATCCTATTTTTTACCGACAAACAATTTTCTGAAATCATCTGCATTCATAATAATCAAATCGAAAGAATGCCGGAAAAACCACAGCAATTGCTATTATTTTAGTAAAACCAGATAAGGGAAATGACGGTATCTCTCTGTAATATTGAAAGAATACCGTCCTTATTTTACTTTAAAAGAACTTGGTTTAAAACCACAATAAAGCCTCAGCATTTCAGGGAGTTATCAAATAGCTATTTAATTGTATGAAGAATCCACTTTTTCTTGTGCTCTTTTAACATCTTCATCTGTAAAACCATCAGGGCGAACACCCCATTTAAATTTGGCAATGTGCTCATCCATTTCAATTTCTGTTTTTTTTATGTATTCAACCCAATCGTCATAGTTATCAAAGCCCATCCCCTTAGCGGAGGCCAATTGTTTTTCCATCGGCAAATCCAATAAGCCTATCATGCCGTTGGCTTGATTTTCTACCAATTCTTTCCACATATCAAAGGGCATCCCGGCACGCTTAGCTTTAGCCTTTTGAGCGTCTAAAGGAAGTGCGAGTAACTCTTTAGCAACCGCAATATCTTTTTCTCTTGTCATTGTTCACGTAACTCTATGTTTAAATCACCATTTTCATCAGTTTTCAGTTGTCACCACCAATGCAAAAATGCTCCGCTAACACCAAATTTACAGAAACAACGGTACACTGGTTCTATGTGTCAAACTTTTGTGATGTTTGGCTGTCAGATTCTTTCGTAGCATAATCATCTACATTAATACGCCAAGCCATAATCCAGAAAATAATAATCCAGACTACATTAAAGCCAATAACAAGCCCTTTAAGCATACTGACTACCTTGTAGATTTCGTCTTCAATTGAATAAGCCAGACGCAACACGCGAGCATTTTCGTTGCTTATCAGACCGTGTTTTTCACATGCGTCTTCAATTGCGTCATAGGAGTCATCTTCCTCTGTTGCCACAGCCACCTTGAAATCGGTATTAAATAGCAATGATGGTGGACTTGTTCTGTCACTTGTATAACGAACGGTTTCAACGAAAACAGCCCAAGCGGGAACGGGCTTATCCTCAGTCCAGTCAGGTGAAACTAAAGGCACTGCATAAGTGAAAATATAGCTTATGGAGCCATCTTCGTCGTCCGTGTACATTATTTCACCCATGTACTCACTACGAACAGTGGCATCGGTAAATACAAAGGCGACGGCATCTTGATGTTGAGGAGCCATGTTCACCGGAATTCCCTCTATAATTTTACCGGAAGCCAGAACATTATGCTCCACTGCTAAATACGAGACCGATATTCCCAGCATTGCCGTGAAAATAAAAAGCGTGATTAAGCGAATACTGTACACGCCGGAGAGTATAGCAATGGGTATGCAGGAAAGGATAAGGACAACTACACTAAGCGTAAGACTGATATATACGCCTATCAAACCAGATAATGCCGCCATGCCGTTAGCCACCAGTAAACCAATAAGCAGTTCTTTTATAATGGCTATATAGTCTCTGCCATTTGGTTTCTTATCAATTCTTTTATCGGACTGCTTTTTATTGTCCTTTCTATTGCCTTTTTTACTGTCTTTACTAGACATGGTTTATCAAATTATTGAGATTTCGCACTAACAAACATTTCAATAGAATATAGGATTACTATTTAAAAATGCAGTATAATAGTTTTATTTAATAACATTACTTTTACTGCCTTGGTAGTCTCCCATTCTACTTTAAAAGAACTTGGTTTAAAACCGCAACTTTTTAACTTTGGGTTGACACCGCAACTTTTTAATCTTCTATCCGAGTAACATATAAATTAAAGTGTTAACGGTTAACTTTTATTTGATACGACAATTTGATATTTGACTACGCTATGGTTAGTTGGCAAAAATTTTATTCTTATCCGGTTAATAATGGAGTATTATTCGTGGTATTAAAATTTTTATGCAGAGAAGACGCGTATGATCTCTTTTTCTATAACTGATTGGCTGTATTGGGGTGATATATTTTGTTGTCAAAGCAATATCGAACCAATTGCCAAAAGACAACCCGATTTAAGTAATATTCCTGCCATCCAAAGAAGACGTCTGCCCCTGGTTGCCAGACGCATTAATCAGTTTGTACTGACAGCAAAAAAAGAAAATATCCCCACGGTTTATTTTCCCCAACAGGGAGAAATCTCACAGACATTGGCCATCATTCGTAGTTATGAGAATGAGGTTTCACCGGCGAAATTTAGCTTGTCCGTGCACAATGCCATTGCGGGCATACTTTCTGTCATTCATCAAAACAAACAAAGTTATCAAGTAATTGACAGTTTATCCGGTGGCATAGAAATGGCCATCGTCGAGGCAGTTAGTTTGTTGTCACAGCATAAACGCGTCAATGTGGTCTATTATGATGAAGCCTTGCCGCAAGACTTTCGTGTTTTTTACCAAGATGGACATTCCGGTGAACTGCCATCAACAATGGTACTCGGATTAACGATTTGTCAAGGGAATGACCTTACGCTAACAAAACAAAAAACAACGCCCGCCAACAAGTACCAACTATCCACTGATTTTTCTGCCGTTCAACAAGTTGCCGATTTCATTCGCCATGCTGAAGGAAGAATCTTAAACAATCACTATGCCAGCTGCTATTGGCAATGGAAACGTAATGGCAATCAAGAGAAGACTTAACTATATTCAGCGATTAATTGCAACTGCAATCTGTTACTCAGCTTTTGGTCTTGGTGGTTTATTGATCTATGCGCAATATCCTGTTTTAGGATTGTTGCCGATATCCATTGATAAAAAACGTCATTACGGCAGGCGTTTGATTCATTACAATTTCCGTGTTTTTATCGGATTAATGCACCGATTAGGCATTTTTACCTATGAAGTACACGGTATCGACAAATTAAAAGCCCCTGGACAGTTAATTGTCGCCAATCACCCTACTTTAATCGATGTTGTTTTTTTGCTGTCTTTTATTCCTGAAACCAATTGTATCGTCCGTCATGGACTGAGCAAAAATCTATTTACCAGAGGTCCGATAAAAACAGCAGGCTATATTGTCAACAAAGATCCAGAGCAGTTTATTATCGATTGTACGGATACTTTACGACAAGGCCATTCTTTGATGATTTTCCCCGAAGGAACACGGACAAGACCCAACGCCCCGATGACGTTTAAAAAAGGCACGGCCAACATTGCCTTGCGGGCTGCAGCAGCCGTGCGTCCTGTAATCATTACCTGCAACCCACCGATGCTGCAAAAGGGTATGAAATGGTACAAGATCCCTCAAACCCGACCGCATTTTATTATCCGAGTTGAAGAATCATTTGATATAACTCGTTATCTAAACAAGGAAAAAACGATAGGCATCCAGTCTCGCAGGCTGACGCAAGATTTATTACACTATTTTCAACAAAAACTCGAAAAAGACAACTAAACATATAGGGTATTATTTTGATATAATCCCTTTCTTACGTCATTTGATGACATATTACTCGGGGGTCTCTTGGAAAACTTACAACAAGAAATAAAGCAATTAATTATTGATGCACTGTCTTTAGAAGATATTACGGCTGATGATATAGATGCCCAAGCACCACTCTTTGGTGAGGGCTTGGGTTTGGATTCAATTGATGCACTGGAGTTAGGTGTGGCAATTAAACAGCAATATCATATCAATATTAAAGGTAAAGATGAAAATACCATCAAAAAACATTTTTACTCAGTGAAAACTTTGGCAAATTATATAGGTGGCTATTCAGCACAAGGGAATAGAAATGAATAAAGAAGAGATTTTTCTCAAATTACAAAATATTATGGCTGATTTATTCGAAATTGATCCTGAAAAAATCACCCTAGAAGCCAATTTATACGAAGATTTAGACATCGACAGCATCGATGCGGTTGACTTGGCAATTGAAGTTCGCGACTTGACAGGTAGGGGTATTAATCCGGACGATTTTAAGAAAGTGCGTACTGTCGCTGATTTGGTTGATGCAGCTAAAGATATCCTTGATAGCTAATGCTTGTTGCCATACCTATCCCCAAAAATTAATATATAAAACTCGTCGTCCATTTGGACAAGAACCCTTAAATTGTATGCTATTAAAAATTCGCTAACACAGGGTATTAAACGGTCTGTTTGAATTTGGCAACGGTGGATTGCTATTGTCCTATTACTCTCTGTCACGTACTTAAATGACGATTCAAAAAATATTTAGTATTTTCTCAACCACTCTGTCTATCGCTTATCCATTTATCGTTTGGCTGATCTTTACTCGCCCTGACATGGCGAAAGCGTTTGCTTGGGTCTTGCTGACAACAGGGGTTATTCGCCTAGCGCTTGCCCACTATCTCTCAACTGAAAAACCGGCGATAATACCATTGGTGTTGTCGTATGTATTGAGTATATCAATGATATTGATTGGTGGCTGGGTAATAAAGTTTGGTACAGCTATCGCATTCCAGATTTATCCACTGTTGATTAATATCGGCTTGTTTACTATTTTTTCTTATTCGCTCAGAAGCGAGCAATCCATTATTGAGCGTTTTGCTCTATTGTACGAAAAAAATATCACTACCACTAAACGCGCCTATATGAGAAACATCACACGAATATGGTGTCTGTTTTTTGTTATTAACTTTTTCATTTCCGCATTTACATGGTTGGCAATGAGCACAACGGCCTGGGCAATTTACAATGGTATTGTCAGCTATGTACTAATAGGTGTTTTACTGACCGGCGAATACCTTTACCGCCGCTGGATATTTTACCCCAAAAACAAGAATAGCTATGAATAACACAATTGCCCATTTAGCCTTTTCACAGTTAAATCAATTATGGCAAGATGAAACCCGTGTGTGGGCGATCAATTCCGAGGAAAAGGTCACCATTGCCAAACTAAAACAACAAACAGCCCAAAAAGTACAGGCGCTACAAAATACGGACAGCACACGTTGTCTGATTTATCGCCGAGAAAAAATGGCTTTTGTTAGTGATTTTATGGCATGCTTAATCGCTCAAGTTGATATCGTATTACCGGCTAATGGTCAACCCAATACTATCGAGCAGGCGCGCAAAGATGCTAATGCTGATACCATTTTAGCTGATAGTACCAGCATGTTAGCGCCAGAAAGTATCAATACAGATATAATGTCAAGCACCGTCACCGATGTCAATATTACGGTTTTTACCTCAGGATCAACCGGTAAACCTAAAGCGATTACCAAACGCTTATCCGCTTATCTGCTGGAAGTGGAAATGTTAGAAACACTTTGGGGTAAACATTTTGCCAGTGCCATAGTATTGTCGTCAGTTTCACATCAACATATTTACGGTTTTATCTTTGGCATTTTACTACCTTTGACCTTTTCTCATATTATTTGGAGTGAACAGATTACTTTTGAAGAGCGCCTGCATTATCTAGCCGGTCAAACAAAAAAATGTGTTTTCATTGCCAGTCCATCGATTTTAGTGCGGCTTAGTGAAACGCTAGCAAAATCGAGTTTACAATGTGTTTTTTCCTCGGGAGGTGTACTGACGACAGAGCAGGCAAAAAAAGTCGAACAACACCTTAACGCTCCGTGTTTACGAATCTTTGGCAGCAGTGAAACGGGGGGAATCGCCTGGCAGAATAGCCAAAGTGACTTTTGGACGGCATTTCCGAATGTTATAATTGGCGAGCAAGACGGTTTATTGTTGCTGACTTCACCCTATTCGTATCAAAGTCCGCTTGTCGTTGCCGACCGCATTCGCTATTTAGACAGTCAACGCTTCTTTCTGTTGGGACGCGCCGATGATATTGTCAAAATAGGAGAAAAACGTGTTGCTTTAACGGCAGTCGAACAAAATCTGGAAAAACACGACTGTGTCCAAAAAGCTAAAGTCATCGTTCTACCCAAGCCACGAAACTGCTTAGCTGCCGTGTTGGTCCTTAGTCCCGAAGGGAAAAAACAACAGCAAATCTCACCGCGTATCTTTTATCAATCGTTAAGACAATCGCTCAACCGACAATTCGAAAGGGCAACATTACCCAAATATTTCCGTTGTGTCGAAGCATTTCCGGAAAATGCACAAGGGAAAACGCTTAAAGTCGATTTATTAGCTTTATTTTCAGAAATATTATGAAATATAATGAAGCGATGCAATTGCCAACTTACCAAATAACTCAACAACAGGGAAACACTGTCAGTGTTGACATAAACTTCCCGGCTGCACACGACTTTTTTAATGGCCACTTTGAAGCAATGGCGTTATTACCGGCGGTTGCCCAGCTGTTTACAGCAGAGCAAATTGCCCGAGCAACCTGGGGAGAATTATCAGGGTTTTGCCAACTCAAACGGGTTAAATTTCGTGAACCTATTTTTCCGGATACTGGGATTACTCTAATACTAACGTTAGATAAAAAAAGCGACTGTACAGAATTATTGTTCCGTTATGAAATGGACAAGCAATTAAAATCGACAGGCATTTTGGTTTATCGGACAAATAATAATGAGTAGTTTATATCGTCCTTGTATTGTTGTGCCCTTTTATAATCACGGGCAATTTGCTCATAAACTTATCAATGAGTTGGCAGTGTATCAATTGCCCGTTATTATTGTTGATGACGGCAGCCAAAAAGAACATAGACAACAGCTAGAAGCGGCGATTAGAAATAAGGATGCTGTTAGTTTAACCACGCTTAAACATAACCAAGGCAAAGGTAAAGCCGTAATAACAGGTTTTAAGCTTGCACAACAAGCGGGTTATACACATGTGATACAAATTGACGCCGATTGCCAACACGATTTTAGTGTATTGCCCGATTTTTTAAAGATCTCCAACCAACACCCCAATGCACTTATTTGTGGCTATCCCCACTACAACGAGACGGTGCCGAGATCCCGACTGTACCCACGCTATATTACGCATTTTTGGGTTTGTATTAACACATTATCCACCGCCATCAAGGATTCCATGTGTGGTTTTCGCTGTTATCCTCTAAGCGCGACGTTAACAACGATTGACCAATGCCATATTGGCTTGCGTATGGATTTTGATATCGAAATTGTCGTACGTTTATATTGGCAAGGCCTACCGATAATCAATCTGCCCGTTGCGGTAATTTATCATCAAGATGCTTCATCGCACTTTCGTCTTTGGCGTGATAATATACTAATCAGTCGTACGCACGCTGTGTTATTTTTTGGTATGACAAAACGCTTGCCCACATTGTTGATGCGCAAATGGTGGCGTGTATGAGTTGGCAGCGACAACAAGAACATGGCAGCGTCTTGGGCATGCGTTTTCTTATCGGTGTTTATAAATTATTGGGTGCAAAGATGTGTTGCCTTATCACTTATCCCGTTTTGCGCTACTTTTATTGGATTAATCGCAATGTCCGCCAGGCACTGCGAGATTACTATCGGCACTTGCAACACGTGGATGACCAAATCGTTGCAGCACCATTTGCCAATATTAAGCAGTTCGGTTTTGGTATAATCGATCGCCTTAGTTTATGGATGGGAGATTCTCGCAGGATTGCCATCGTACGCCACAACCATGAGGTGCTGTATAGTCGGGCAAAATCAGGAAAAGGGGGCATTATCTTTTCTTCGCATTTGGGAAATTTTGAACTTAGCCGAGCGGCAGGAAGAGAAAAGTTACCGGCTGTTATAAATGTTATTGTCGACTATGAAAATGCGAAAAAAATTAATGCGACCATGAAGGCGGTTAATAATGATTTTATGGCAAACATTATCCCCGTCGAACACATTGATATAACATTAGCCATACAGTTAAAGGAAAAAATTGATGACGGTGAATTTATTGTTATCGCTGCCGACCGCACTAATCAAAAGAGTGCTGAACACAGTCTGTCTGTACCTTTTTTAGGTCAGGATGCTGCTTTTCCCACAGGGCCTTACATTTTGGCCAAAGTGTTAGGTTGCCCTGTGTTTACCTTATATGCTTTTCGACGGGGATTGGGGAAATATGAGATTTATTTTCACCAATTATTTGAACGTGTTGAACTGCCAAATAAAAGTCGTGAGATGAAGATAAAACAATATATGGCACAATATGCCGAACAACTGGAGAGCTACTGTCGACGCTATCCCGATCAGTGGTTTAACTTCTATCATTTTTGGCAAAAACCACTCCATTCTGATAACCATGATCGCAACAAATAACTCGTATACACTAGATTTGTGCCGGTCAGACCGTCCCAATCGTTACGATACCATATGGTATATATTTATTAATAATTCAAACAAGTTAATGCTAAGCAAAGATGACTGAGAAAAAAACCATTATTCTTGACAATAAAGACGTTGACTTGGCGACTATTTATAAAATTGGTCGGCAGCAAATCAATGTTCGGTTAAGTGACGATGAAAAATACAAAAAAAGCATTAATCGAGGTGCTGATTTTCTGCAGTCACTCCTAAAAGAACAAGGTCACATTTACGGAGTGACGACCGGTTACGGTGACTCTTGTGACGTTAGTATCGACAGTGCCTTAATTAATGAATTGCCCAAACATCTCTACACTTTTCACGGTTGCGGCACGGGAGATTTTCTTACGCCCGAACAAGGGCGGATGGTGCTTGCCGTGCGTTTGGTCTCGCTCGCCAAAGGTATGTCGGGTGTCCGATACCGCCTACTGCAGCAATTGACACGTTTATTACATTATGATGTCATTCCGGTTATCCCCTGCGAGGGATCAGTCGGGGCCAGTGGAGATTTAACACCACTATCTTATGTCGCCGCCGTATTGTGCGGGCAACGCCAAGTCTATTTCCAAGGAGAGAAACGTCCCACAACCGAAGTATTTGCCAAAATCGGCATAGAAGCCCTGACCTTGCAGCCTAAGGAAGGACTCGCCATTATGAACGGCACGGCGGTAATGACTGCACTGGCAATTGAAGCCTATCACCGCGCCCACTACTTGGCAAAGTTGGCGGGGCATATTACCGCATTGTCGAGTATCGCACTAGGTACAAACCCGGATCACTTTAGTGAAATTTTGTTTTCTGTTAAACCGCATAGCGGACAACAGCAGATTGCCAAGCAAATTGCACAAACTATCAAAAAAAATCCATTTTTCTCTGGACGGTTGCAAGAACGTTATTCCGTCCGTTGTGCACCACACGTTATTGGTGTCCTGAGTGATGCGTTGCCATTTATGCAAACAACGCTAAAGAACGAGCTCAATAGTGCTAATGACAATCCTATCGTTGATGCCGATAATCAACGCATCTTACACGGGGGCCATTTTTATGGTGGTCATGTGGCATTTGTTATGGATAGTTTAAAAAATGCAGTGGCAAATATTGCCGATTTGCTCGACAGACAATTGGCCCTGATGGTCGATAGTAAATTCAATCAGGGTTTACCAAGAAATCTCAGTGGTGAAGTAACCCATATCACGGCCAACCACGGATTAAAAGCGGTACAAATTGCGGCATCGGCTTGGACGGCGGAAGCACTTAAACTGACATTACCCGCATCAATTTTTTCCCGCTCTACCGAAAGCCACAATCAAGACAAAGTCAGTATGGGAACAATCGCTGCCCGCGATGCTTTACGTGTTCTGCAACTGAGTGAACAAGTTACCGCAGTAACGCTAATGGCGGCTGTTCAAGCGATACAATTGCGACAAAGACAGGGACAATTAACCGTCAATGCACTCAGCCAACCCGTGCAACGAAGTATTAAAGCAGTTACGGTTGTTTTTCCGTTGCTGTGTACCGACAGAGAATTGGATAATACCATCGTCACCATCACCAAAATGATTCAACAGCAAGCATTTGCTTACTAGAGGTTGCTTATATGCAAAAAGACAATAATTTTTCACCCATCACCATCAACTATCCACTACGTGTGCCGTTTTACGATATCGATGCCATGCATATTGTTTGGCACGGTCATTACGTTAAATATTTTGAGGATGCACGTTGTACATTACTCGATAGTATCGGTTACAACTACATGGATATGGAAAAATCAGGCTACGGTTGGCCGGTCATTGATTTGCGTATTCAGTATGTACGACCACTAAAATTTGGGCAGGAAATAATTATTAAAGCAGCGCTAAAAGACATTGAATACGGTTTACATATTGGTTATAACATCGTCGACAAAAATAGTGGTCAGCGTCTAACGAAGGGCTATAGCAAACAAATTGCTGTCGCTCTGGACAGTGGAGAAATGTTACTCTGTTCACCTGATGTTTTATATGAAAAAATTTCTCGTTATCGCCAACGATAGGTGAGAAAAATAGAATGAAAAGATTGATGAGTTTATGTGCCTTTTGTTTAATAACGACGGCTTTCTCCGGCGAGTCAGGTTCCCCGTTATCGTTATTACAGCAGCGCTATCAACAAGCAACATTAGTGTCCTCACAATTTACCCAGGAGAAGCAAACACAGTTTATTTCTCAACCGTTGCGTTCAACAGGACAATTTAGTTATGCAAAAAATCACGGTTTAATTTGGGAAATCACCACCCCCTTTACCAGTCGCACGTTATTTGCCAAAGGTAACAACATGTTTATCGAGGACAATCATGGACGTTGGGTAAAAAGTGATAACGATCCTCTAAATTTGGCGGTTGCCGAATTGCTCACCGAGTTACTATCAGGACACTGGGATAAATTACAAGAACAGTTTAGGATGCAGCCGGCAACCCAAGACCAAGGCGATTGGTCGGTTACCTTGGACGCTCAAGGCAGGTGGGTAAAAAAAGCCCTACAACGTCTTATTTTGCGAGGTAATAAAGAATTACAACATATCGTTATCATCGACAAGCAGGGCAATCAAACCGTGCTGACACTAAAAAATGTCCAATTACAAAATAAAACACTCACTAAATCACAGGTATCAGCTTTTGCACACCCATAGCAAAAAGCCTTTTCGATTTGTTGACTTACATCCATGGTTAGCGGGTTGTTGGACGATTATTTTGTTTATGGGTTTATTGACACTGGTTCGAGGTGTTGACAGTTACAGTATTGATACCGATTTTAACCATATCCTGCCACAGGCTGAAAATACCAACGTACGCCAAGCTCTAACAACCATCAATAACAGACAAAATCGGCAATTACTGGTTGCGGTACGCTTGACAACAACGCCCGATAAGCAAACCCTTAACCGTATTGCCGGTGTCTTTTCCAATCAGTTATTTATCTTACCCAACCAGCAGCCAAACGACAAAATAATGACAAAGTGGTACCAGCAACTGTTGCCGTATCGGCATCAATTGCTTAGCCAACAAGACCGTAACGATTTAAAAAATCATCGAGAATCTACTGTAATAAAACGAGCTCAGAGACAACTTTACGGCTTTGCCGGCATAAATCAATCACAATTTATTAACGATCCCCTATTTTTATTTCAACGATTCTTCATACAGACCTTGCCACAGATTTCGGATGTGCGCTTTCAAGGCAATTGGGTTGTCGGCAAATACGCCGGCCAGATAGTGGCAATTCTACCTTTGGCATTGACACAATCGGCGTTCGATATCCACTATCAACAGCAGGTAAAACAAACCATTGCCGAAGCTCAACACACAGCTGAACAGCATAATGGCAAGCTTACTGCCGTCGGCGCAATTGTATTTGCCGAACAAGGCTTCTCACAATCCAAACGAGAAATTTCCAGCGTTGGTTTCGGTGGTATATTGGGGATTGTATTGCTATTGTTGTATGCTTTTCGTTCACTGCGCCCGTTACTGCTTTTAATTTCCGCACTGGGACTAAGCCTGGCGCTATCGTTGCAGCTGACATTGCTGGTGTTTGGCTCGTTACACATTGTCGCTTTATTATTTTCGGCGGCAATTGTCGGTATATCGATCGATTACGGGTTTCACTTTTTAACCGATTATTATCAACACAATGATGATGCAAAGACCAGCATTAAGCGTATCTTCCCAGGGTTAACTTTAGGGCTATGCTCCAGTGTTTTGGCTTACACTTTGTTTGCTTTTAGCGGATTACAGTTACTAAAACAGGTTGCTGCACTGGCTATTTTCGGACTGCCGAGCATGTACTTGACGGTTGTACTGGTGTTACCCTATTTTTACCACTCGTCTGCTTCCAATCAATGGCATATACCCAAGGTGCTGCAAACTATCGCTCAGTGGCTGGTTAATAACCCGTTAGCAAAACTATTTTCGCGGCCGATACTGCTGATTGGTGCATTATCTGTACTGCTGATTGACGGTTTTACGATAAAACCTAACGATGATGTTCGCAATTTACAGGCAATGTCAACGCAGTTACTTGCCGACGAGCGACTTATTCGCTCGGTATTTAACAAACCCTATATTGACCGCTATGCCTTGTTGAGCGGTGACGACAGCCTACAATTGTTACAAGCAGAAAAAACATTAACACGACGATATCCCAATATATTTCCACCACAAGAAGCCATCAGCACCGTACTCCCCGACACTGCACAACAGCTAGAAAACCGCCGCTTTTATCAACAACTCTATCAGCATAAACTCAGTCAAGCTTATCAGGCAGCAACAGGTTACGTCGGCAATTTGGCAATTAGTCATTTTAAGCCGTTGCCAATTGCTGAGTTACTACATTCTCCTGCGATGCAACAACGTTTTTCAAATCGATTATTAGTGATGAAAAATAATCGCTTGGCAATAATGTTACCGATAGTTTCAAAAAACTTCGATGCGGATGTGTGTGCAAGTATCGCCGGTATCAACAATGTCAGTTGCCATTTACTTAGCCCCGTTAACGATTTGTCTGCTCAATTTGCCCGCTATCGCCAACAGTTATCGTATTATTTATTGCTTGCCGGTGTGATTTTACTGCTATTATCGCTGTGGCGATACGGTAAACGCGGGCTATTTGTGGCATTATTGCCCCTATTTTGTGCAGCGTTATCTGTTGTTATGAGTAATGCTTTTGGCATGCCACTCAGTCTATTTAGCATTTTGGCTGCTTTACTGGTTTTGGGCATGGGTCTAGATTATGTCATTTTCTTAGCAGAAACAGACAGGCCCGCTCGAGTTATGGTATCCTTAGCGCTGTCTTATCTGACGACGCTGCTGTCTTTTGGTTTGTTGGCAGTTAGCCAAACGGTTGCAGTCTCAACATTTGGCCTGACAACAGCAATTGGCATGACTGCAATTTTAGTTCTTTCACCCATGGTAAAAAAAGATGAACATGCCACAAGATAACTTTGACTGTGATGTCGCCATTGTTGGCGCAGGACCTTCTGGGACGATTTCTGCCTGTTTATTAAGACAAAAAGGCTACCGCGTTATTATTCTGGAACGACAGCGTTTTCCGCGTTTTGTTATTGGTGAAAGTCTATTGCCACAGAGTCTAAAGACGCTGGAAAAAGCAGGCTGTCTGGAAGCTGTGAAAGCCTGTGGTTTTCAATATAAAAGCGGCGCAACCTTTAAGCTGGGCAGACACTACGCTAATATTATTTTTGAAAAAAAATTCACCGATGGTCCAGGTCACGCCTATCATGTTGAACGGGCAAAATTTGATTTGCTGCTCGCTGACTGTTCGATAAAACAAGGTGCGGAAATACGCTATCAACACACGGTTACCGCTGTCAAGACAAAGCTAAACGACTGCCATATCGATTTTACTGACGAAAAAGATCAAGCTCACCGCCTACGCTGCCGTTTTATCTTGGATGCCAGCGGTTACGGTCGCGTTTTACCGCGCTTATTAAGCCTCGACAAACCATCTTCCTTACCCACTCGAGCCAGCTTATTTACTCACATTACCGATCGTATCCCCAGCGATAGCCCGCACAATCGCCAAACGACATTAATTACCATACACCCAAGGCAAAAAGACGTTTGGTTTTGGTTGATTTCTTTCGCCAGTGGTCGCAGCTCTGTCGGCGCAGTCGGCAATCTCGATTATTTGAAAAGTTATCAAGAGCGAGGATTGTCGGGATTAAAATCGTTAATTGCCGAGGACAAACCGCTAAATAGCATTCTGCAACATGCTGAATTTGACACACCCGTTCAAGCAATCACCGGTTACTCAAGCAGTGTCAGCCGGTTCTATGGCGATGGATTTGCTCTACTGGGTAATGCGGCCGAGTTTTTAGACCCCGTCTTTTCATCGGGTGTTACCGTGGCAATGTATTCTTCGGATTTAGCGGCACAGGCAACCGATAAAACGCTATCGGGACAGCTCGTTGACTGGGAAAAGGATTACCTCAACCCATTGATGCGAGGTGTAGACGTTTTTCGCTATTATGTCGAATCTTGGTACGATGAAACGCTGCAAAAAGTTATCTTCTCGGAAAATAGCAATGCCAATATTAAAGCAATGATTGCCTCAATACTGGCAGGCTATGCTTGGGATAAGAATAATCCGTTTGTAAAAGACCTACATCGACTGGAAACTATAGCCGAGTTATGCCGATAAAATTATCGATGTTTGTATTGCTCATTGTCTTACTCGGGTGCCGATCTGTGACCTTTCATTCGGCTCGCGAATCGCGTTACGGGGATGGTGTTCACGTTCGCAAAGTCACATTGGCAGAGACGCAACAATATTTGGTCTGTTTTAGTGAAATCAGTAACGATGCACTCACCGGCGTCAGTTGCCAAAACAATATCGGTGTCGCTTTGTTCTCTGCGGGCATTGAGGATGGTAAAACACAGGTGCAAAAGACAACGCCGTTATTCAGCACAAAAACAATACAGCGCGTTATTGATGTACTGACAGTCGCTCTTTTTAAACAACGGGACACTGACCTGAAAAAGTATCGTTTGACGCAACAAGGCAAAATCGCCTCTGTCACTATGCATAATAAGGCGGTCGCCAGGATTAGCCAATGAAGACAAGTGCTCCCGTTGGCATCGTTGATTTTGCTTTGATAACCGCGTTGGGTAGTGATAAAAGAAGTCAGTGTCGCAATGCATTAGCCGGCAGTTTGTCCGGCATGGTAAGCGATATGGCACTGCTAAGAGGTAGAGAAACTTTTGTCGGACGCATTAGGGATAACTTACCAGCCATCCCACACCGCTTGGCTGAACTTGACTTTCGTGCCAACCGTTTATTAATGAGGGTGTTAGATGATGTTCAAGTGACAATTGAGCAACAAAAACAGCATTATCCATTGCATCGCATCGGCGTCATCATGGCAACTTCAACATCGGGGGTTGATAACCTAGAACGGGCTCTGCCTCACTTTGACCGGCACGGAAAATGGCCGGCTGAATATTTACCACATCATCATCGCATGGGCAGCATTAGTGAATTTGTCGAACGCTATACGCAAGTTGAAGGACCGGCAATGACGGTCTCGACAGCCTGTTCGTCTGGCAATAAAGCCCTGGCATCGGCCAAACGTTGGTTAAACACAGGCATTTGCGATATCGTCATCTGTGGTGGTGTTGATATTTTATGCGAACTGACGCTAAGAGGTTTCGATTCGCTTGGTGCCCTGTCCTACCACCACAGCGTGCCATTTAGCAAAAATCGCCAAGGTATTAATATCGGTGAAGCGGCAGCAGTCTTTGTCCTTAGCAAAGAGACTGCCGAAGTTAATTTATTGGGTTGTGGTGAAAGTACCGATGCCTATCATATTTCTGCACCCTGCCCTCAGGGCAGCGGTGCTGTGGCGGCCATGCGGCAAGCCCTAGATGATGCCAATATCTCGGCGCAGGAAATCGACTACATCAATCTACACGGTACCGGTACAGCACAAAATGACCACATGGAAGCCTTGGCAATTCATCAGGTGTTTGCCGATTATGCCAGTGAAGTACCGTGTAGTAGTAGCAAACCGCAGATTGGTCATACACTTGGGGTTTCCGGTCTTGCCGAGTTGGGCTTATGCTTGTCGGTGATCGATAGCAACCGCTACTTACCCCACGTTTTTGACGACTGTTATGACAGCAATTTACCACTACTAAATTTAGTCAAGGTGGAACAAGCGCATTTGCGCTCACCATCGGAAAAGATTATGCTGTCGAACAGTTTTGCCTTCGGTGGCAGCAATGCGACTGTTGTTGTTGGACATGTATAAAAAACCTTTGCACAAACTGCCGAACAGGTCAAGTTAAGGCGCACCGTGCAACGAAAAAGTTGTCATGTGCTGGCGTTTGTGCAAAGGTTTTATAAATAAGAAGAGGTAACTATGCGACATATTAGCGACTATATTCCACACCGTGGGAAAATGATGCTGATCAATGAGTTGGTACACGCGGACGAGAAGCAAGCCATATCGTCTGTTACGATAGGTGCAGACGATTTATTCGCAACAAAAAAAGGCGTGCCGGCCTTTGTTGGTATTGAATATATCGCGCAAACAGTGGCTGCCTATTCTTGTGCAAAAGACGGCAATGTCGGTTTACCTAAGGTTGGTTTGTTACTGGGCAGCCGGCGCTACCAAAGCGAAATTGACTTCTTTCCGTTAGGTGTAACATTGACGATAACAGTCAATCCGCTGTACTTAGACGATGGTGCTTTGGGTGTTTTTTCAGGCAATATCATGATAAAGGACAAAAACGTGGTATCGGCGACATTGAACGTCTTTCAACCTGATGATATAATTAATCATTTTACAATGACTAAATGATGATAAAAAATAAAACACGTTCAATCTTACTAACGGGTGCCAGCGGCGCGTTAGGTCAAGCAATGGCAAGACGTCTGGCACAGTCTGGGTTTACACTATCGCTGCATTATCGTAGCAATGAAGAAACCGTTAACCGCTTGATCTCAGAACTGGCGACAATAGGTGATCAACCACATCGCCAGATACAGTTCTCTGCTGACGACAGAATGGATTGCAAAACAGCCATTGATGCTGATATTGCCCAATTTGGGGCTTACTATGGTGTTGTTTGTAATGCCGGTATTATCCGCGATAACGCCTTTCCTGCCATGACAGGGGAAGAATGGGACAGTGTTTTACGCACTAACTTGGATGGATTTTACAATATCCTACACCCAACGATGATGCCAATGGTGCGTAAAAAACAAGGCGGACGTATCGTTACTATCGCCTCTGTATCGGGCATTATGGGTAACCGTGGACAGACCAATTACAGCGCTTCAAAAGGTGGCATTATTGCAGCAACCAAAGCGTTGGCGCTGGAATTGGGCAAGCGCAAAATTACGGTAAACTGTGTTGCTCCGGGTATCATTGATACTGAAATGACAAGTACAATTGACGAGACTATCGTCAAACAAATGATACCCCTAGGACGAATGGGCAGCACTGATGAGGTTGCCAGCTTGGTCAATTATTTATTATCTGATGAAGCAAGTTATATCACCCGACAAGTCATTTCGGTCAATGGAGGGATGTGCTGATGCGTCGAGTTGTCATTACCGGTATGTCTGCCATCAGCCCTATTGGATCAAATTGGCAAACCATTGCCTATAATTTAAAACATCAAATTGGTGGTGTCAGCTACCAACCCGAATGGGAAAAATACAAAGAATTAAATGCCAAGCTGGCTGCTCCCGTCACTGATTTCGAAAAACCTGCCCATCTTAACCGTAAAGTGACACGCAGTATGAGTCGCGTATCCCTACTGTCCGTTACAGCGGCGGAACGAGCCCTAGAAGATGCAGGATTGCGGCAAGACCCTATCATAACAAGCGGGATTATGGGTATAGCATTTGGCTCTTCGGCCGGTTCTACCGATGCCATTCGCGAATTCGGTAATATGTTGGAGAACTACGACATTCGCGGCATCAATGCAACGACTTATATCCGTATGATGAGCCATACGGCTGCGGTCAATATGGGGGTTTATTTCGGCCTGACGGGGCGAATTATTCCCACCTCCAGCGCCTGTACCTCCGGCAGTCAGGGTATTGGCTACGCCTATGAAACTATCAAGCATGGTTATCAAGAGCTCATGCTGGCCGGCGGTGCAGAGGAACTTTGCCCATCGGAAGTCGCCGTTTTTGATACCCTGTTTGCAACCAGTCGGTTAAATGAGCACCCCGAACTAACGCCAAAACCGTTTGATAAAGACCGTGACGGCCTAGTGATTGGTGAAGGCGCAGGTGTTTTGGTGCTGGAAGAATATGAACACGCCAAAACCAGAGGGGCAACCATTTATGCCGAAATTTTAGGCTTTGCCTGTAACTCGGACGGTAAACATATTACTCAACCCAATATCGACACCATGCAAATCGTTATGGAAAAATCACTTGCCGATGCACAATTAAAACCTGCTGATATTGGCTACGTCAATGCTCACGGTACGGCTACCGAGCATGGCGATATAGCCGAAACAAACGCAACTGAGAACATTTTTGGCAAAAATATACCAATTAGTTCGCTTAAAAGTTATATGGGACATACGCTAGGTGCGTGTGGTGCTCTCGAAACAATTTTTAGCATCAATATGATGAATGAAGGTTGGTTCTCACCGACTCGAAATCTGACAAATGTTGATCCGCGTTGTGGTCAATTGGATTATATTCGTGGTGATATCCGACGACTGGATAGCGAAAAGATTATGACGAATAATTTCGCCTTTGGCGGGATTAACACATCTATTATTTTACAGCGTGCTCCTTAACTGATTTACTCGGCCACTCTGTTTCTCGCCAACGCTTTCTCAGCCGCCAGAATGGTCAAATCCAGATCTTCTTGGCTGTGGGCGATTGACATAAAACCAGCTTCGAAGGCTGATGGGGCAAGGTAAATACCCTGTGCCAACATTGCGTGAAAAAATCGTCCAAAAGCCTCAGTGTCACACGTTGCAACATCACGATAACAATTAACCGTTTTTTTGTCAGTAAAAAACAGCCCGAACATGCCACAAACGTGCTTAACCAACAGCGACTGCCCAACTTTCTCGGCAGCGGACCGAATACCGTCAGCCAAGTAGGCGGTTTTTTCGCCTAATTCGTCATAAAAACCACCGCGTTCCGTACCTTCCAACGAGGCAATACCGGCCGCCATAGCGACGGGATTACCGGATAACGTACCGGCTTGGTAGACACCGCCCAGTGGTGCCAGATGATCCATAATAGCCTGTTTGCCCCCAAAAGCACCCACCGGCATGCCCCCGCCAATGACTTTACCAAAAGTGACTAAGTCAGGCGTAAATCCCAGCAATTCGGCGGCGCCGCCCTTGGCAACGCGAAAGCCGGTCATCACTTCATCAGAAATAAAAACGGCACCGTATCGATTGCACTGACGACGAATCTCCGCCAAAAAGCTGTGATCGGGAATCATCAAATTCATATTGCCGGCAATCGGCTCAATAATAACCGCCGCCAATTGTTCACCGTACTCTGCAAAGGCCTGTTGCAAAGCCTCACCGTCGTTATACGGCAGTGTTAGCGTATGCTTGGCAACGTCGGCCGGCACACCGGGAGATGTCGGTACACCCAATGTCAACATACCCGAGCCGGCTTTAACCAATAATGAGTCCGAATGTCCGTGATAACACCCCTCAAACTTAATAATCATGTCGCGTCCGGTATAACCGCGAGCAAGACGAATGGCAGACATGGTTGCTTCCGTACCCGAATTACACATGCGCACGCTATCGACGGCATCAATCCGGTTGACGATTTTTTCAGCCAGCAGCGTTTCAATTTCGGTCGGGGCACCAAACGACAGGCCATATTGCATGACTTTGTTAACGGCCGACAACACCGCTTCGCTGGCGTGACCCAAAATCATCGGTCCCCACGAACCAACATAATCGATATACGTCTTTCCGTCGATATCAGTAATTTTTGAGCCCTTGGCAGAGCGAATAAAAATGGGTGTCCCGCCAACGCCTTTAAAGGCACGCACCGGCGAATTAACGCCGCCGGGAATATAACGACAGGCCTGTTGATAGGCTTTTAGGCTGTTATTCATGCTTAGCTCCGGGTTGATAAACGAACGTAATCGGCTACAGTTTCCGCAGCAATATCCAAAATGGCATCGACTTCGTATTTTTTATCGTCTTCTTTTTCACTTTCCGTTTTATCTTTTTCTTCCTTGTCGAGATAAGCTGCAGTCAATAACGGATAACCGTAAAGTTTGCGAAATTGGTTCTGAAACCTCAAACTTTCATCACGCAGCTTTTGCTTCTCGGCGCGACGCTTTTCCAAACTCAAAGACACAACGGTATTGTCAATTTGTTTTTGCTCCCAGTCGTATAGCGCCAATACATTCTGCATCAGCGGATTATTCCTGTTATTTTTGTCATAGCCGGCTTGTAGTCGTGGCAACAGCGATGCAATAGATGCAAATTTCTCATGGGCTAACGGTTCAATTTTTCGCCACGCCAGGGCGTGTTCCTCTTCACTTTCACCACCGGGCCGGTAGCTTTCCTTATTGGGGATATACAAATCCGGTTCCACCCCCTTGAGTTGGGTTGAACTGCCGTTAATGCGATAAAACATGGCAATGGTCATTTTGAACTGACCGACTTTGTCTTTAATCGATGGCAGGAAATTGGCAAAATCAATAATGGTTTGTACCGTACCCTTGCCGTATGTCGGCTCACCTAAGATGATGCCTCGACGATAGTCTTTAATCGCACCGGCAAGGATTTCCGAAGCTGAGGCTGAATTTTCATTGATTAAAACAGCCAGCGGCCCATCGTAATACGTTTGCCTATCATCATCTTCATAAATGCTCAAATTACCATCGGCGCGACGAACCTGCACCACAGGACCTTCGTCAAAAAAAAGTCCGGTCAAGTCAATGGCCTCGGCAAGCGATCCGCCGCCGTTATTACGCAGATCAATCAGTAAGCCGTCGATGCCTTCTGTCGTTAATTGATCAATCAGTTTTCGAACATCGCGCGTCGTCGAACGATAATCATCATCGCCACGTCGAGCCGCATCAAAGTCAGCGTAAAAACTGGGCAATTCGATAACACCAATGCGATAAACGGCATCACCTTTTTCAATACGTTTAATTTTCGATTTGGCAGCCGATTCCTCTAACTTAATCTTATCTCGTGTCAGTACAACTTCAACAATTTCATCACTTTTCGCTTTTTGAATCTGCAAACGCACAATCGTGCCGCGTTTCCCACGAATTAATTGAACCGCTTCATCTGTGCGCCAACCAACGATATCTTCCATGGCACCGTCCATTCCCTGAGCAACACCGAGGATTTTATCATTCGGTCCCAACTGTCCCGATTTTTTTGCCGGGCCGCCGGCAATTAACTCTTTAATGGTAATAAATTCCTCTTCCATCGTTAGTTGGGCGCCAATTCCTTCTAACGACAAACTCATATTGATATCAAAATTCTCACTGTTGCGCGGTGAAAAATAGCCGGTATGCGGATCATAGACACGACTTATCGCATTGGCAAAATACTGGAAAATTTCATCAGGTTTGGTTTGATTAACCCGTTTTGTCATATTTTTATAGCGTTTTTTCAGAGTGCTGCGTGCTTTAGCATCACTTTGCTTAGCCAATCGTAGCGTAATCCAGGCATTGGTTAGCATCGCTTCCCAGCGGTTTTCTATTTCAGCTTGATCCTTTGCCCAATCAACCTTGTCGCGGTCGAGCTCAAGACTACCCGGTGCATCGTTGTCAAACGGCTGATCCAGGCGTGCTAAAACCCACCGGATTTGAGCTTTACGTTTTGTCAGAAATTCGTTGTAAATCTCAAAAGCAATACTTAAATCACCCTTGTGAGCGTAGTCATCCATCAACGTTTCATAACGTTGATAGCGCTCGATATCCGCTCGTGTAAACAGTTGCTTGCCGTAATCGAGAGACTGCAAATAATTGGCTAAAACTTCTTTGGACTTTGCATCGTCTAGCAAGGCATTGTTATAGTGGTGGGTAGCCAAAAATGAATCGAGAAGACGCAACTGCGCACCGTGCTTTTTCTCCGGCATGACTTTGGCATAAGTCAATAATACAACGAATAGTAAACTAATAAGGCCTATTTTTTTTATCATAATCGCATTCCCGGTGACAAAAACCTAGTGTTTGTAAGGATTATCGCTTTCCTTGAGTTGAAAACGAATAGGTGTGCCGTATAAACCAAATGCTTCACGCATACCCTTTTCCAAATAACGAAGATACGCTGGCTGTACATGTGATAAACGCGAACCGTGGATGACAATAATTGGGGGGTTTTTACCGCCTTGATGGGCGTAGCGCATTTTGACCGCGTAGCCTCGAACCAACGCCGGCTGGTGCTTATACATCAGTTCCTGTAATTGTCTGGTAAGCTGATTGGCAGACAAGTCAACAAACGAAGCGGCATAAGCTTGACGAACCGATGCCAAAACATCCCGAATGCCGGTTCCGTGTAGTGCCGAGATAAAATGAATTTTAACGTAATCAATAAAACCCAATTTCCGTTCTATTTCGCTTTGACGTTTAAACTTTTCATAGGTATCGAGATGATCCCACTTGTTGACGGCAATCACCAAAGCTTTACCGGCATCAACGGCAACACTAAGCAAATGAGCGTCCAAATCACCAATACCTTCGTGAGCGTCCATCATCAAGACAATAACATTCGACTGTTCAATGGCTTGCAGTGTTTTAATGACCGATATTTTTTCGACATGCTCATTGACACGAGATTTTCGGCGTACGCCGGCGGTATCAACCAGCGTATAAGCCTGGCCCTCGTATTCAAAGGGGATGGCAATACTATCCCGCGTTGTTCCGGCAACATCGGAAGCAATAACACGCTCCTCACCGAGAAAACGATTAATGAGCGTCGATTTGCCCGCATTGGGACGACCGATAATAGTCATATTTAGACGCTTTGACAGCGGTTCTTCTACCTTTTTATAGTTTTTGGCATAGGGATCTAAAACCGATTGCATTAGTGCTTTGATCCCTTTCTTATGGGCCGCCGAAATCGCGTAAGTATGACTTAAGCCTAGCGCATAAAATTCTGCCATCAACATATCGGCATCGCCAAAATCAATTTTATTGACTAGCAGATACAACGGCTTATTTTGACGGCGCAGATAATTGATAATATCGGCATCGTGTGCTTGCAGACCATCTTTGGCATCGACCAATAAAAAAATGATATCGCATTCATCAACCGCCAGACGCGCCTGACTGTCAACATCACTGTCCAGACTTTCTTCACCGCGCAGCATACCGCCCGTATCAACGACCCAATAGGGACAAATCCCCTCTTTGCCGATACCGTATTGACGATCTCGCGTAACACCAGGCGTATCGGCGACCAATGAGTTCCGCGTTTTCGTGAGTAAATTAAACAAGGTAGATTTACCCACGTTAGGGCGACCAACCAAAGCAATCACCGGCATTTGAAAGCCGGCACTGCCATCGTTTTTCACATCCCCGAAGACTACGTTGGTCTCCAAATGATTCGTCATAACTACTGTGTACCCACCAAAGATAATTCACCATCACTGGTATAGGTCAAAATACCTTGACGCGTAAATTGCGGTGCAATATACGATTTGTCACCGCCAACACGCTGATAACCGACAATGCGGCCGGTCCGGGAGTCAATGATGCTCATAACACCTTCCTGGTCAATAGTAACGATGCCGTTACCGTTGCCCGTAACGGGAGAAATACGGCGTCCTTCCAACTGATTATTGGTCCACACCAATTGACCATCTTGTATATTGACGGCATGAATCAAGCTATTTTTATCAACGAGGTAAAGATAGCGATTATCGGCAAATAAGTCCTTGGCACTGGCGTACTCACTTTCCCAGACCAGATCTCCGTTTTTCAGGTTGATCGCAAGTGTCTTGTGACGGTAGGCACTGAGAAACAGCACTCCATTGCGAACTGTTGGCGTGGCAATCAGATCGGTAATCCGTTCAACCATCGTAATGCCGCGGCCCCGGACAACCGGCGAGGAAAATAGCGGCCGGCCATCGGCAATCGATAACAGCGTAATCCGTCCTCTGCCGTTAGTGTAAAGTAAAGCGCCATCAAGAAACAGACCGTTAGCATTGCCGCGAATACTCAAATCGGCAACACCGATATCTCGTTTCCAAACGGTTTGTCCACTGCGCGCTTCGATGGCGGTCACTTGACCGTCAATAGCCCGCGCTACAACCAATCCTCCGACAACAATGGGCGGTGAAACGATTTCGGTGCTCAGCTGATATCGCCAACCTGCCTGCCCCGTATTGGCATCAAAAGCAAATAGCACTCCGTCTTCACTGCCCACGACAACTAAGTTTTGATCACCACCAACACCGGCAGCGATAGCATGTCCAATATCTTTTTCCCATTTCACTGCCCCCGATGCTAGATCCAGTGCGACCAGCTCACCATCATTGCTAACGACAAAAACGCGATTGCCAACCACTAGGGGTTGTAAGTGCAGGGATTTTTCATCCGTTCCGTCACCAATTTGTTTTTGCCAACGGTGGACAAAAGCTACCTGACCGGGATTATCCGGCAAATCGACGGGCTCGGTCAAATTTTCCGTCCCTATGAAAAAACCTTTACAGCCGCCCAGAGACAAACCCAAAGTAGCCAACACAATTATTACCCATTTCTTACTTGTCATCATTTATTTCTCCGCTTGTTGTTTTTTTATCGCCAACAAATCCAAACGCTGCTGAACAATTTGAGGATTAATTGCCGGATTGTCTTTCAGCATCTCGTATGCCTTTTGAGCTTGTTCGTACTGTTTAGCCGATAGTAGAATATCACCTTTTAGTAAATTAGCTTCGGTAATATAAGCTTTTCCCTCAAGGCTGCTGAGTGTTTCAACCGATTGATTATTTTGTTTTAAATTCGCTTGCACACGCGCTTTACGCAATTTGGCAATATCGCGCATGGCCAAATCGTCGGCATGGGTAATTAACCAGTCGTATTGCTCGATGGCCGATTGATACTTTTCTTCGTCAACATACCGCTTTGCCAACGATAACGTGGCTATCGATGAAAAAGCAGTCTGCGAGGCCTCTTGCTGAATATTGCTCACTCGCTTTGTCGCCTCTTCTAATTGATTGGCACTGATTGCTTTTTGCACGTCGGCAACCTCTACTGCCATTTGGTTAAGCGCGTTAGCTTTGGATTTTTTATAGTAGTCAAATCCATAAACGATACCAATGGCAATTAAGACAGCAATCACTGCTGTCAGCCAATTATCACTTATCCATTGTTTGACTAACTCTTCGCGCTCTTCTTCCGTTCTATCAATTTGAATTTGTTTCATTCTTACCTATCCTCTTTATTTCGACAATTGACTTGCCAATGCTGCAAAAGCAACTGGTTTCTGCTCGCCGTTAGACAAATCTTTTACTGTTGCCATATCTTGCGATAATTCATCTTCACCGATAATGATAGCGTATTCGGCACCACTTTGGTCGGCTTTTTTAAATTGCGCTTTTATGCCGGAAGTTGCCAAATGAGTCAGCACGGTGCGCCCTGGAAACGCCATGCGCAGATCACTGGCCAGCAACAAGCCTCGACGCTTAGCCGCCCGCCCCATGAGTATAAAGTAAGCGAGCGGTGCAGATGCTTTGGGTATTGAATTCACTTCTTGCATCAACAATACCGTACGGTCGATGCCTAGGCCAAAGCCGACTCCCGGGGTCGCCTTACCGCCAATGTGTTCTGCCAAACCATCGTAGCGACCACCCCCACAGATCGTACCTTGTGCCCCCAACTTGTCCGTAACCCACTCATAAACAGTATGGTTGTAGTAGTCCAAGCCTCGCACCAGCGTATCATCGATAATATAGCTGACACCCGCCGCATCCAAACAAGATATAACGCGGCTAAAATGCTCGCTGGATATATCGTCCAAATAGCCGGCCAATTTGGGGGCATTGGCAATAATTTCCTGCATGACTGGATTTTTACTATCTAAAATTCGCAGCGGATTTTTATCCAAACGGCGCTGACTATCTGTATCCAAATCATCTCTTCTTTGTTTTAAATAATCAAGTAAAGCCTCTCGGTGTCGTTGTCTTACCTCAGCTGTCGCCAGCGTATTGATGTGCAGACTGACACAATCGGCAATACCAAGTTCTTGCCACAACTCGGCCAAAAAGATAATCTGTTCGGCATCAAGTTCAGGCTCGGTGATGCCAAAAGCTTCGACAGACACTTGATGAAATTGACGATACCGTCCCTTTTGCGGACGTTCACGCCGAAACATCGCCCCGGCTGTCCACAGTTTGTGACTGCCAAATGTCATGCCGTTCTGAACGACGGCTCTAACAATACCGGCAGTTGCCTCCGGCCGCATGGTCAAGCTGTCACCGTGATCATCAAAAGTAAACATCTCCTTTTCGACAACATCGGTACCCTCTCCAATGGATCGCGAAAACAGTTCGGTACTTTCCAAAATAGGTGGATGAAAAGCCTGATAACCGTAGCCGGTCAATTTCTTTTTGACGATATCCATCAAAAACTCAAAACCGGCCGCATCTGCTCCGACTATATCTCGCATCCCGCGAATCGATTGAAATTTTTTATTCATTTATTTAATTGTGTATTGGATCCCGGCTGTTTTGTATTGACTTAAATCCAGCACTTTTTTCCCCAGCAATATCTTCCTGATAGCGCCAGGTCGGGCCGTAGACAAGGTATAGGGAAGTTTTCCGGACACCTTTAACGAACTGCCTTTTTTATACAATTTTGCCACCATCACTTTATTACTGCCGTCTTTGATTTTTATCCAGCATTCGTCCGAAAAGTGAATGCGTAGCGTTTGACCTGTTTTTCCGGCTTGTTTTGTCTCAATATCGGCATCGGAGTTAATGCTACTTTCCAATACCACTTCAGGCTGTGCATGATCCGTCGATAAGGTCAATTGATCTACACCTGTCAATACCGGAAGTTCATTTATAACATCAGTAAGAGCATCATCGGCAACGGTTGCCGCACTATTGACCGTATTCATTAGTTGCTCAGTGCTACCTGCTCCGGTGACGGCAGCGGGCTTGTCTAAACTTTCGTCAACCACCTTCTCTTTATTATCATCGGTGCTGAAAAGCATCGGTTCGATACGAAAATACCCATAGCAAAGCCCAAATAGCACAAGTAAGGCAACCAACAAGGAAACGGTTTTGCTGTGTCTGATACTTTGTTTATCCCGAGTATCAGGGACCCGTGCAATTTGTGGTTTAAGTGAACTTTTTTGATCGGGGTATTGTACATCATAAGCACTAATTATCTGTGCGGCATCGATTTCCAAGTATTTGGCATAAATGCCCAAATAGCCGCGCACATAAACGGCTGTACCGATTTTTTCAAACAGATTATTTTCTATGTTGGACAATATTTCTTTTGACAATTTTGTCGCGGATGCGACAGACTCAATACTTAACCCCCTGCTTTTGCGCCGGGCAGCCATTACACCGCCAATATCAATTTGAGCAACCAATGGCTCTTTATTGTCTAACCTATCCTGATGTTTCATTCCTTCTTACCTGACAATTTCTTCGCTTCCTGCGAATTGGGGAAGCGTTTTATTAACTCTTGGTACATCTTACGAGCCTGTTGTTGATGACCCAGACTTCGTTCAATCAATGTCGCCAAATACAGTGATCTAGCACTATAACCGATCTGATTATTAACCAAGTCAACTTGAGATTTTGCCTTGATAAACTGTTTGTCTTTCCAGTGCATTTCTGCCAACGGCAACAAAGCACCGGCGGCATATTGCTCATAATCTAGCGCTCTTTGGTACTGATGCTTAGCTTCGTTTTCATCACCGTTTTTCAAGGCACAATTTCCAGCAGCAATATGACTAATGGCGGCAATTTCTCTGCCTTTGCCGGCTGCCTCTGTCAGGACAGTGTCTATCTGTGACCGTCGATCGTATTGACATAAGAAAAACAGGTAATTCAAGTAGCCCCGCCCGTAATCTGGGAATCGAGTCAATAATTCTTGATAAATTTGCTCAGCCAGAGTATTGTCGTGTAACTCTTCGTACAGCACGGCCAAGGCATTGTAAGCTTCGGCCGTTGAATGAATGGCAATTGACTTTTGCAATTTAATTTCGGCCAAATCGTAACGACCTTTTGCCATGTAGTTAACACCCAGTTGGAAGTAGGCTTTAGCAGCCGCTTTAGGTTTGGGTTTAGGCGGTGTTCTGCCATCGAAGCTGGTAATACAACCGGAAAGCATTAACAAGACAATGCAGGTAATACTTCGCATTATAGACATGAACCGCTCCTAATCAAAACACGCTGTCGACGACTTTTATCCTTAACTTCACCAACCAGCTGGCCGCAAGCGGCGGAAATGTCATCGCCGCGTGTGCGCCGAACGGTAATCACCATGCCTTTTTGTGCTAAAAAGTTTTGGAATTTAATAATCTGGCTCATTTCCGACGGTTCAAAGCGGGTACCCGGAAAAATATTAAAAGGGATTAAATTAATTTTACCCGGAATATGCCGGATTAACCGATGCAGTGCTTTGGCATGTTCAATACTATCGTTGACACCTTTCAACATAACATATTCCCAAGTAATATATTTTTTTGTGCCGCTGTCACCGGCAAAGTGTTGACAGGCTGTTATCAGCTCCTCCAGAGGATATTTTTGATTGATTGGCACAATTTCATCGCGCAATGTATTCGTAGGCGCGTGCAACGAAACGGCTAAAGCAACGTCTGAGTCTCTCTTTAGATCGTAAATTTTCGGCACAATACCCGAAGTCGATAGCGTCACACGACGCTTTGATAGACCAAAACCCAGATCATCCATCATTAGATTACACGCCCGAACGACGTTAGTATAATTCAACAATGGCTCTCCCATACCCATCAAAACGATATTGGTTATCTTGCGTTTGCCTCCCTTTTGCCAACCCAGCGCTTTTACCGCCAACCAGACTTGACCAATGATTTCACCGGTTGTCAAGTTGCGGTTAAATCCCTCGTGTGCCGTCGAGCAAAAAGGACAAGCCAACGCACAGCCGGCCTGCGAGGAAATGCACAAAGTACCGCGATCATTTTCGGGAATGTAGACCATCTCAACGGCATTTGCCGTACCACCTTTATCGCTGCCTTTATCACTTTTGTGACGAGGCAATTGTAACATCCACTTAATCGTACCGTCATTGGAGTGTTGTGTCGTAACAATTTTGGGCAGCGACAGCACGGTTTCACGCTTTAAAAATTCACGGCACACTTTTGAAAGGTTAGTCCAGCAGTCAATATTCAACTCACCTTCGTGATAAATCCATTTCATCACTTGTGTAGCACGAAAACGTTTTTCACCTTGTTCGATGAAAAACGCTTCTAGTGCTTGGCAATCAAGATCAAATAAATTTATCATTGTGCGGTGCCCGCGATAAGACAAGCAAATTTTAGCGTTTGCGCGGACAAATTTCCGCATTAGTAAAGAAAAATTGAATTTCCTGCTCTGCGGTTTCCGGCGCGTCCGAACCGTGAACGGCATTTTCATCGATGCTGGAGGCAAAATCGGCACGGATGGTCCCGGGAGCGGCTTCGGCAGGGTTAGTGGCTCCCATCACCTCACGGTTTTTAGCGATGGCGTCCTCACCCTCTAACACTTGGACCATAACAGGACCCGATGTCATAAAGGCAACCAAGTCGCTGTAAAACGGACGTTCTCTGTGAACAGCGTAGAAGGCTTTTGCTTCGTCCTCTGTCAACTGTTTCATTTTAGCCGCAACAATTTTAAGTCCGGCTTTTTCAAAACGTTGGTAAATTTGACCAATTACATTTTTTGCAACGGCATCTGGTTTGATAATCGAAATAGTACGCTCTGTCATAACTACATTTTCCTTGTTAGTAAAAAACACAAAAAAGCTTTCAGCACTCATGTGCCACTCAAATAAAAATTTGATCAGCCTGAGATGAAATGCAAAAGCACTTTATTAATACAAAGTCAAATTCGAATAAAACGGATACAATGCACGCCAGCCAAAACAGCACAGCAGCCACGGCAAGTCACTCATAACCACTTAGCGGCAGTCGGGCACAAGCTTTATCGGTTAATTAGTCAATTTGACAACATCAATGGTAAAGTTAATTATTCTAACATATCAACCTGTGCGCTCAATGCCTAAAGTTGCTAAAAATCCTCCTAACGATTATGACCGGCAAACTATCTTGTTCACACGACGATAAGTGCAAACCACCCGACAAAGCATTCACCGGATGCTGGACTGCAGTGCTTTTAGCCGCTCAGGTGTTCCTACATCCTGCCATTGACCTTGATAATACTCGGCGGTGGCCGTGCCGGATTCAATCGCCTGCTTAAACAGCGGGGCAATAGGATAGAAACCGGGTTGGCATCGAGCAAATATTATCGGATTGATAACACTAATACCGGAAAAAGTCAGCGTATCCCCCTCACACAGCAGGCTGCCATCACCGGCTAAGGAAAAATCACCTTTTTGTTTAAACTCGGGAGTGTCCACCAACACCAGATGAACACTGTCAGGGCGCTGTTGTTGCAAGAGAGCGTAGGGGTAATTACAAAACACATCGGCGTTGGTTAACAAAAAAGGGCTCGCACCCAATAAAGGCAATGCCTGAAAAACACCACCACCGGTTTCCAAACCTTCCTGAGGTTCGATGGAATACTTGAGTCGAACGCCGTATTGCTCTCCGTCGCCCAAGGCGGCAATAATTTGCTTGCCCAAATAACCGACATTGACGACAATATCAAAAAAACCGTTGTCTCTCAGCCTTTCAATTTGATGAACAATTAAAAACTTACCGGCAATTTTCAGCAAAGGTTTGGGCATTTTATCAGTCAACACACCCATGCGCTTGCCGCGACCGGCCGCCAAAATCATTGCTTTCATTTAATCATCTCGCCGGCTATCACTCAAAAAAGGTAACCTCCTAAAAAACTTTGTAAAACCACCTGCATCGTTCCAAAAATATTTTTCTTGGCTTTGCTGGATAAACTCGAAATAGAATCGCTCGGTTGGTTTATCAAAGCCTTCTCCTAAGCAATTGTTTTGACAAAGTCCTTCCCAAGGGGACGAACAGCGTTTTGTAACGACTCAATTCACTGTATTTATCTAGCACTTCAATGATATAGTCGTAGACTAGCGGCAAGTCATTGAGGTAGGCATGTTTGCCGTCCCGAATACTCAAACGAGAAAAAATGCCCAGTACCTTAATGTGACGCTGTAACCCCATCAAATCAAAAGCTCGAATAAATTGTTCGTAATCCTGATAGTAAAGGTCGTGATGGACCAGATCAATATAGTAGTGCTGCAGATAGTTATCAATAATTTCTTTGGGATAGCGAATATAGCAGTCCTTAAGCAAAGACACCAAATCGTAGGTAATCGGCCCCAGCCGGGCATCCTGGAAGTCAATAATACCAATACGACGGCCAGCCAATTTCATTAAATTGCGTGAGTGATAATCCAGATGCACCCAAACGCGAGGCTGGTTCAAGGCTGAATCAATTAATAATTGACTCAGCTCGTACCACAAATTTTCTTCTGTTGGGCTGAGTGTTTTTTCCAATAATTCAATAACGAACCATTCGGGAAACAGACTCAATTCGCTGCGAATTTTTTCACTATCAAACTCGGGTAATTCAAGCAGATGCTGCCCGCCTTGAGTTTGTAATAGCAGTAAATTTTGCAGACAAACAGGCAACCATGCTTTGGGGTTTTTGCTCAGTACAGTCTGCAGCGGTTCATCGCCAAAATCAGACAGCATAAGGTAGCCGTCATCTAAGTCTGCTTCAATAATCTCGGGGACATTAAGACCGGCTTGCGCCATTGCTGTCGCCACCTGGACAAATAAATCGACATTCTCGTAAGCGGGAGGAGCATCCATCACGACGTAGCTCATTTCGTCTTGCCAAACGCGAAAATAACGCCGGAAACTCGCATCTCCGGCAATCATACTCAGCTCACTATACCCGGGGAGCACCTGCTTTAAAAAAGTAGTTAGTGTTTTTCTTGCCATTGCCAATATTGATTGTTTCGAGGAAGGCTTTGATAAACCAACCAAACGGTTCCATTTTGTTACGCAAATGAAATTCGTACAGATAGTTATTCCAGTTTAGTTGTCGCCAATAAAAAGTCAATCACACTAAAAAAGTGTTCGTAAGTTGTTAAATTAACAACGTAGCGACCATTAACAACGACAACCGGAACACCTGACAATCCGCTTTTCTGCCATAATTTTTCCGATTGTTTTAGGCTGCTTTTCACCTGCAGTGAATTCCACGCCTTTTCTGCCGACACCTCACTAACGTCAAATTGCGACATCAGTTCAAACACTGCTGACTGATCACCCAATAAACGACGACGATGCTCCTTGTGTATTGCGGCGAAATATTTATCGTCAAAATGCTTGCCTAAACCCAGCTTATCGGCAGTATACTTTACTCTGGCGGTAAAAGCCCACAACTTGCCACCTGTCGCCGGTATCTGATAAAAACCAACGTCAGCCGGTTTATCATTTTCCATCCAATGATGAATTGCTGCACTGAGGTTGTAGCAATGTGGACAGGCGTAGGAAAAAAACTCAACAACCTCCATCTGTCCCGATTGTTGTAGTGGCAGCGGGTCTTCCAGCACTTGATAATCTTGACCTTCAACAAAACGCAATTGAGCAGTAACCGATGTACTAAACACTGTCAACGCCAAGGTAAAAAGATAAGCTATTATTTTTTTCATATTATTCTAATCCACATACTCTGTTTTTTACTTTGCAAAAATCATAACTACCCACAACGCATTAATCATGTCACTACAATTAAAACGACATATTCCACACTGATCACAAAGCGCTTGTCACAATAAGTTGTTAGTGGTAGGTTACCCATATAGAAAATTTTTAAGAAGGCTTTGTAAAACCACCGGCACAAGTTAGTTTCTTTATTATGCAGTTCTCAAGCCTCTTCACCTGGTGACTTAGGCGGAAAGGCCGTGGTTTTCGCGCTCCGAGCGCCCCAGCAAGTGTTAACAGCTGGATAAACTCGAAATAGAGTCGCTCGGTAAGTTTATCAAAGCCTTCGAATAGTTTACATTATTAAATAATATTTATGGAATTAGATTATAAAAAGTGCCTATTTGTCAAAAGTGCTGCCAGCCTGGCCGATTGCCCCCCTTCAATGGGAGAAGTGGCTTTCGCCGGCCGGTCAAATTCAGGAAAGTCGAGTGCACTCAACTACCTGACAGGAAAAAAAATAGCAAAAACGAGTAAAACTCCGGGACGGACACAATTACTCAACTTTTTTGCAATCGCCGAAAACTATCACTTGGTCGATCTACCGGGATACGGTTATGCAAAGGTAGCTCGACAGACAAGGGAACAATGGCAACAATTTATCGCCGATTATTTGATTAAGCGCGATGCGCTTGTTGGCATTGTCATTGTAATGGACTGCCGTCATCCGCTACAGCCGGTCGACTGCATGATGTTGGACTTTTGTGCCGACAATCATCTATTGGCACATGTCCTACTAACCAAAGCCGATAAACTGTCGCGAAATCAACAAATGAAGACATTACAAATACTACAAGAAAATTTAAAGAACGAATGGCCATTTGCCAGTTCACAGTTATTTTCAGCAACAAAAAAAGCAGGTGCTGATACGCTGTCTGAGGTCTTGGATAGTTGGCTCCTTGACCACCAAAATTAAAATAATTTGTACTTTATTGAGATGTACAAACACATGACACCCTGTCATCTACTTGACACAACAATACATTTTATTAACGGTAGAATGGTGAAATAGTATTTATTACTTTAGGAATCTCGGCAAATGTGCAGTTCAAGTGAAGCGCAGGGAGTAAGCACTGCCGTCAATTTTTGACATATCAAACGATAAGCAAAAATTGCACGGAGTGTCCCACCACGCTTGAGTGGCCGGATAAATGCATGACGCAGTTATTTACCGACATGTTATATCTTGCAGAGATTCCTTTATTCGTCTTATGTTAACTTAGGAGAAAATTATGAAAAAGACTATCGGACTCGCCTTACTGGCACTTTTTATCAGCGCTTGTGATGATGCAAAACACTCAGCTGAAAAAACAGCTGATACAACAAAAACAGTTGTTGCTGAGGCAAAACATACGGCAACTGAAGAAGCCAAAAAAGCCGAAGATACCATGAAAGCTGAAGCAGATAAAAAAGCAGAAGAGGCCAAAAAAGCCGAAGATGCCATGAAAGCTGAAGCAGATAAAAAAGCAGAAGAGGCCAAAAAAGCCGAAGATGCCATGAAAGCTGAAGCAGATAAAAAAGCAGAAGAAGCCAAAAAAGCCGAAGATGCCATGAAAGCTGAAGCAGATAAAAAAGCAGAAGAAGCGTCAACTATGAAGGTTGTCATTGATCAAGGAAAAGTCATCACTGATAATGCTGGCGATATGGTCAAGGAAACTGCCGCCGCTGCAAAGGATAAAGTCGTTGACAAAACCACTGAAATAACAGAAAAAGTCGTCGATAAAGCAAGTGAAATGACAGATAAAGCGGTTGATAAAGCGAGCGAAATGACGGAAAAGGCAGTCGAAGCAGTCAAAGATAAAGCTATTGACGCAATTCAACAGTAACCATTATTCTCTAACAATACGATGAAAAAAATTCTACTGTTAGCTACTGCGATTAGTGCGCTGAGTTTCCTCAGCGCCTGCTCTGAAGACAAGCCGGAACAAAAGATTGAAAAAGCGACCGAGTCGATGAGTGAGTTACTCAAAGAACAGAAAAGCCAATTTGATCAATCAATCAAGCAAATCAACGAGTCCCTTAATCAGTTAAGCTCGACTTATGAAAAAGGGTATCAGGTTGACGAAACAGAGATCCAAGGTCTTGCCGATCAACTTGAGACACTGGCACGCCAGGCCGGTCAGGGTGCCAAGTTACTTGAAAACACGACCAAAGTCTTGGGTGAAGCCATTCAAAAAGGTTTTGAAGAAGGCTACAATCAATCGTCCGACTAAATATAGTCATGCCAGAAATTTTCCGTTACAGCGTTTACCTGTTCCACTCGCGAGTGGGCATGGTTGCATCTTCTTGCCATACTTATAGTCATGCCAATAATTTTCTGGTACGAGGCACGTCATCGAAGACAGTACTATAGTTACGGCAAGATGACGTAACACTGTACCGGGAAATTAGTAGCATGACTATCGCTTATCGTTGTCAACGTCTTCTATCAGTGTTTAAAGTGTCTGATACCCGTAAAAATCATCGCAATACCGTTCTCGTTAGCGGCAGCGATGACTTCCTTATCACGTATCGAACCACCCGGCTGAATCACCGCGCTGGCACCATGTTCGGCGGCATTATCGAGACCGTCACGGAATGGAAAAAAAGCATCACTGGCCAGTACAGAACCTTTTAGATCCAATCCTTGCTCACTCGCCTTGATACTGCCAATAAGTGATGAATGCACGCGGCTGGTTTGTCCGCAGCCAATACCTAAGGTCATCTTGTCTCTAGCAAAAACAATGGCGTTAGATTTTACATGCTTGACCGCTTTCCAAGCGAACAGCATATCTTGCAGCTCTGCCGGTGTCGGTTCACGCTCGGTGACAACCGTAAAATTTTCGTCGTCTAACAGTAATTCGTCAGCCGACTGTTCCAACAACCCTCCCGAAATGCGGTGAACTATTTTCATATGTTTAGGTTGCTGATAATTTTTACCCAAAGCCAGAACGCGAATGTTGGGTTTGTCTGCCAAAACCTTCAATGCTTCACAGCTGATAACCGGTGCAACAATAACTTCAACAAATTGGCGTTTGATTATTTCAGCGGCAGTGACGGCATCCAGTGTACGATTGAAAGCGATAATACCGCCAAAAGCGGAAGTTGGATCACATTGATAGGCGCGATTGTAAGCTGATAATAGAGTACCACCCTCCGATATACCACAAGGGTTGGCGTGCTTAACAATAACACAAGCCAGATCATCGTATTCATGCACCGTGGCTACTGCCGCATCAGCGTCTGCCAAATTGTTGTAAGAGAGTGCTTTTCCTTGCAGCAATGAGGAGTTAGCCACACCATCTTCTTGACGATTCAACAAGGTGTAAAGTGATGCTTGTTGGTGAGGGTTCTCACCATACCGCAAGGTTTGTTTTTTTCGATAAGCATGAATTGCGACGTTCGCTTCTTCACCTTGTTGTTTTATCAAATAATCCGCAATTTGTGCATCGTATTGGGCCGTGTGAGCATAGACTTTCGCTGCCAAACGCTGGCGAGTAGCTAATGTTAGTGAGCCTGATTGAGACTTGATTTCTTGTAAAATATCTTGATAATCGTTCGGATCGGTAACGACAGCGACGCGCTCGTGGTTTTTGGCACCGGCACGTAACATCGCAGGACCGCCTATGTCAATATTCTCTATTGCATCTTCGTAGCGACAGTCCGATTTAGCAATAGTATCGGCAAAAGGGTACAAATTCACCACCAGCATATCCATTGCGACAATATGGTGCGCTTTCATCACTTCTTCATCGACACCCAGTCTCCCCAACAGCCCGCCATGAATCTTAGGATGTAGTGTTTTAACCCGTCCCCCCATTATCTCTGGAAAACCGGTATAGTTTTCAATCCTAGTAACATCAATTCCTTCATCAGCCAACAGCTCGGCTGTACCACCGGTTGATAATATTTTTACCCCCAGCTTAGTTAACCCATCGGCAAAATTGATTAAGTTTGTTTTATCTGACACACTGATAATGGCACGCTTTATTGTAATGTGACTCATAATACTCTACTCCGTTAAACAATGGATGGTCATTCTATCACAATAACTCAGCCTACTTATTAAATACAACCACCATCATTACGTCTCATGCGACCAGTGTATTGTGTCAAAAATTAGTATGCTCAGCGCAACTATTTTTGATAGAATAAGCTGATGCAATTATCAAAACGAGACTTTTCCAATAAACTGAGAAAGTTTTTATACCCTGCACTGTTGTCTTTGGGGTTTGTCGTGCCTGTAATAAGTCACGGCGCGCCGGAGTGCCCGGTTGACGAGTTGGCTGTTTTTACTTGGGGTCAATCGGTAAACGATGCTACTCATATCGATGCCAATGAAGTTCAACTCACCCGTGAAAAAGCGATCTTTACCGGGGATGTTATCGCCAAACGCGGACAGGAGATTTTTCATTCACCCCTGCTGAATTACCACCGCCAGACGGAAGTTGTCAGTACGCCAAAGGGCATGATTTATGGTCGACCAGACTTCGCAATACAGGCGGAAAAAGCAAGCTATTCTCTCGCCAAACAATCGGGAGATTTTCAAGCAAGTCAGTATTATATGGCCCAACGGCAGGCCAATGGCCGGGCAGAAAACATTGAGGTTGACCGCAGCACTGATACCGAAAATTTAACCAATGCAACTTACAGTACTTGTCCAGGGAAGAAAAAAAGTTGGTCCGTCAAAGCAAAAGAAATACATCTGGACCACAGCACCGGCATGGGTAGTGCTTGGCACACAACTTTCAGGATAAAGGATGTTCCGGTCTTTTACCTGCCCTATTTCTCATTTCCTATTGACGATAGACGAAGAACCGGCTTTCTCATTCCATCCGGCAATTTATCCGAATCGCGGGGTTTAGATCTAACTATTCCCTATTATATTAATATTGCCCCCAATCAAGACGCAACCCTCTATCCGCGCCTAATGAGTAAACGCGGTTTTATGCTGGGTGCTGAATATCGTTATTTACTACCCTCATTATCAGGTACTGTCGCCGGTTCGTACATGGATAACGATAGAAAATCAACACTGACTAAGCGCTGGGCATTTAAAACCGAACATCACTATCAACCCAATAACCACTTTTCAATTTACGGCAAATATCAGCGTGTTTCCGACAAAAACTATCTCAATGACTTTAATGATAGTTTGGATCTTAGCAATAAAACTTTTTTAGACAGCGAGTTAACTGCCACCTATACGCTTTCACCCAATTACCAAATGAAAGGACAGTTAAAAGACTATCAGCTGGCAGATAGTAACTACAGCGATACCGACAAACCCTATGCCTTATTGCCGATAATAACAGGCAGCGGCAGCTGGTTATTTAACGATAATTTTGAACTATCAAGCCATACCGAGTTGGCTGATTTTTACAAGGAAAATGCCGTTTCAGGTTGGCGACTCAATCAGAAATTTTCCCTAGCCTATTTATATGAAACGAGTTTTGCTTTCATTAAACCCAAATTTACCTATAACTATACCAGCTATCATTTAAAACGTCAGACCGTTGGCCTGCCCAACCATATTTCTCGGTCAATTCCAACCTTTAGCATCGATTCGGGACTTTATTTTGACCGCCAAACCAACTGGTTTGGTCATAATGCCACCCAGTCGCTGGAACCGCGCCTGTACTATTTGCAAACCCCCTACAAAAGACAATCCGACATTCCCAATTTTGATTCAACACTGCTGGATGCATCAAGTCGACTATTTTCTGACAATCGCTTTAGCGGAAAAGATCGTATTGGAGATGCCAATCAACTCACTGCTGCTATCACAACGAGATACACCGATAACAACAGCGGGAGGGAATTAGCCAAAGTGTCTGTGGGGCAAATCCAGTATTTTAAAGACAGGCGTGTTTCTCTTAATAATAGCGTGTCAAAAAAATCACGTTCTAATGTTTTCATTGACGGCAATTTTTCCATTACTGACAAAGTTAACGTAAGGGGGTTGGCACACTACAATATTGATGCAACGCATACGGAAAAATCCCTGTTGGGCATAACCTACCATCATGACGAAGATAAGGCGATCAACCTGACCCATCTCTATGATGACAATAACTACAAGCAAATTGACTTCTCGGGAGTCTGGCGGCTAAACGATAACTGGCGAAGTTTTTGGCGCTGGAATTATTCTGTTCAATACAGCAAAACCATTGATGTTCTGGGAGGCATTGAATATGCCGAATGTTGCTGGGGTATCAGGCTGTTGGCTCGCCAAAAACGTGATAGAATAGCCGACAGAGAGCCTGAGAATTCTATTATGTTCGAATTTGCTTTAAAAGGTCTGGGAAATATAGGCAGCAATACCACGAGTATTTTAAGCGATATCATCCCCGACTATCGTCCAATTAACTATGAAACACGTTAAATATGAATAAGAAATATTATCTACCGCTGCTATTTTGTCTAATGAGTGTCGCTTACGGGCAACAAGCTAAATTGACTTTCGGTCCTCAAAAAGAACATCGGGGGGCTACGGTTGACAATATTGTCGCTGTTGTTGGCAACGATGTTATTACTCGTAAAGAACTAAAGTATCGTAAAGGGACTCAGCGCAGAAAAGAGCTCGAATCGCTTATTATGAGAAAGCTGCTATTACAAGAAGCTGCAAAACACAATATCGTCGTCAGCGACACGGCTGTCAACATGGTCAATAAGGGCAAAAAGTCGACCAGTCGTCAACGTGCCCGAGAGGATTTAATCATTGCAAACTTACAACAGAAGGTTGTCAGCAGTCTTGTGAGTATTTCAGATAGAGAAGTCAATGACCTGGTCGAAAGACAACTAAAGTCGAGCAGCGATCAGGTAAGATTGGTTGATATACTGATCAGTCCCTCAAAATCAAGTGACTCGAAAACGCTTAATCAGGCACAAGTTAAAACACAAGAAATCATCGGGAAACTGGCCAAGTTGCCGCCACAGCGTGTCGCTGCACAGTATAGCTCCGTTTCATACAATGACTTGGGCTGGGTTAAGCTGGCTAATATTCCGCCGATGTTTTCGCGTGTTTTAGTCGATGCCCCGGTTAATCAATATACCGCTCCAATTACCGATCAGGACGGGACACACATCCTAAAAATTCTGGCAAAAAAACAGCGCAAAGGTAAAAATAAAACCAGCAATATTCCTCAAACGCGCGTAGCCCATATATTAATTACCGATAAAGGCAATACAGCAAAAGCGGAGAAAACGATTAAAGTGCTCTATGCCAAACTCAAAAAAGGAGCCAGTTTCGCTCAGCTTGCCAAACAGCACTCCCAAGATCCGGGGTCGGCAACCAAAGGCGGTGATTTGGGTTGGACCTTGCCGGGAAAAATGGTACCCGAGTTTGAAAATATCATGAACCGCACTAAGACGGGAAGTATTAGTCAGCCCTTTAAGACTCGATTTGGCTATCATATCCTCAGAGTTGATGGGCGCCGCAAAGCACCGACGAACAATCGCAACGCACTCGTTCAACAAGTTAAGCAATCGCTGTTTAGAAAAAAAGCGGCTGAAGAATGGGCTTTGTGGTTGTCTCAGTTACGCGAAGAGAGTTACGTCGAAATTCGTCAACCGTGATACCCCGAAAGGCTGTTAAGCCCTTTGTCATTACCACGGGTGAACCTGCTGGGGTCGGTCCCGATCTGGTTATCCAATTAAGTGATTATTTACTTGCGCAACCTGTGGTTTTGTGTGGCGATATCGGCTTACTTCGCCAGCGCGCTCAACATTTGGCCAAGATCGTCGGCAAAGTCGTAGTTTTTCATCACGCTCATTCAGCATCGTCTGTGGCCAATAGTTTGCCGGTCGAGCACATTTCGCTGGCATCGTCACCTGTGACACCGGGAAAGCTTGATAAGCGAAATTCGAATTATGTTGTCGATATGCTCGCCACCGCTACTGACAAAACTTTATCCGGGCATTATTCAGCGATTGTGACTGCACCGATTCACAAGGGTATTATCTGTCAGGCCGGCGGCAAGTATAAAAACTTTACCGGCCATACCGAGTTTTTGGCAGAGAGAACCCACAGTGAACAACCTGTTATGGTCCTAAGTAGCGATACACTTAAAGTTGGTCTAATCACAACGCATCTGCCACTATCATCTGTAGCTCCCGCCATTACCAGGCAACGTCTCATCCGAGTACTAACGATTATTCACCACGATATGAAACGCTATTTTATGCACGGGAAAGCGCCTCGCATCGGGGTGTGTGGACTTAACCCACATGCCGGTGAAGACGGACACATGGGAAATGAAGAAATTAATGTTATCAACCCCACCCTGTCTGAGTTGCGTCAACAAGGTCTCGATGTGTCAGATGCCTTGCCTGCCGATACATTGTTTGTACCCAAGCACGCACGGCATTATGACATTATTGTTGCCATGTACCACGATCAGGGGTTACCGGTTATCAAATCGCAAGGCTTCGGCTCTTGTGTTAATTTAACCTTCGGTCTGCCCATTATCAGAACCTCTGTTGATCACGGCACTGCGCTTGATTTAGCCGGTACAGGCAAAGCAAATCCCAATAGTTTAAAGTGCGCCATTGACATGGCCAAAACAATGGCGGGAATCCATTAAATATTTGCAAGATAATAACGGAAAAATCATTTGTTTACTTGTTCTAAAAACCAATCTATCCATCTGTAATAAAAAGAAAAATAAAAACATCTTACAAAAAATAAGGTAAATTTTTTGTAAACGTTTTTGCGTTCACCGGGTTAAAACGCCATATTTGCCATTAACTATTTGTCATAGAACTATATTTCCTTGATTTACAACACAATCAAAATATAATGCCCCGTCTATTTAATAATCAGGGAGTCTCAGTGATCGTAAACTGGGAAAATTAAAACATGATAAAGAAATCGATTGCAATAATTCTGTTAATAATCTGCAGCAGCCAGTTGGTCTATGCCCATTCTATTGAAAGTTGTTTTAAAAAAGCCTCACAAAAACACGACGTGCCCTTACACTATTTATTGGCCGTCTCTTATACGGAAAGTCGTTTTAAAGGCAATTTGAGTCATCGCAATAAAAACGGTACCCATGATTACGGCTTGATGCAAATCAATAGTATCTGGTCTAATCCGGCCAAGAAAATGGGCTATAACTGGAACAAGATTAAAACCAACAGCTGTACCAACATTATGTTTGGATCTCATATTCTTAAATTGAATTTCAAACGGTTGGGTTCATGGCAATCAGCCATCGGCGCTTATAATGCCGGATTTTCAAAAACGAAAAAAGCACAAAAACGCCGACAACGATACTTTAACTTAGTGATGAAACATCGCCTCATTGCCAAGCGGACTTTCAAGAAAATCAAGCACCATAGTTCTTAACAGTTTAAGATGACGAAATGTTAGAGGGCGTTGTAAACCACTTACACAGATCTAATTTCTTTGTTGCGCGGTGCTCTCAACATTCTCCCCTACACTTAGTCACTAGGTGTAGGGGCTTCAATTTTTGCGCTGCGTGCGCTCCAGCAACTTTAGGAATAAGCACTGGATAAACTCGAAACAGAACTGCTCGGTAGTTTTATCAAATCTTTTTGTTATTTTGTTTTACATTAGGGAGTTGTCCTCAATGCCTCCCTTACAATTAATTAAGCCATCTTTAAGCTTGTTTTATCCCCCTATTTTTTAGACAATATTGGCATGAAAACAATTAAAGATATTTGGGCTGTCCTCGATGAGGACAAGTCTCGACTCGATCAATGTATTAAAACGTCGGCTCAGTCTCCTGTTGATCTCAGCAATCAAGTCAGCAATTACATTATCAATAGCGGGGGTAAAAGGATTCGGCCCTTGGTATTGTTGCTGTTGACACGCGCGATGAACTATCAGGGGCAGCTGCAATACCAGTTAGCTACCGCCGTTGAATTCATACACACGGCCACCCTGCTGCACGACGATGTCGTGGATGGATCTGATATGCGCCGCAACAGACCAACTGCTAATCATCAATTTGGCAATCCTGCTGCGGTACTCGTTGGTGACTTTCTCTACACACGGGCATTCCAACTGATTTCCTATGAATTAGGTGCCGCCAGGATTATTTCCGATGCGACCAACGAATTAGCCATGGGTGAAGTCATGCAGCTCATGAATATCAGCAATCTTGATTTAACCGAAACTGATTATTTTCAGGTTATTTATCTTAAAACGGCAGTGTTATTTAGTGCCGCTTGTCAATTTGCCGCGGTCATTTCAGAAAAAGAAAACGTTAAAGAAAATTGTGCCGATTACGGTAAGCATTTGGGTATTGCTTTTCAAATTGCCGATGATGTCTTGGACTACGTTGGGGATATAAACAAGACCGGTAAAGGAATTGGTGATGACCTGGCCGAAGGTAAAATGACCCTGCCGTTGATTCACGCCTTGCAGAATACCGATGGTGTATCCACCAAACGTCTGCGCCAAATTATAGAAAGTGGTGACCGTCACTCAATCGATGAAGTCATCACCATCCTAGAAAAGACGGACTCTATCCACTATGCTCAACAGCTTGCCTATCATCACGCCGATTTGGCCAAGGCGGCAATTGCCCAATTACCCAACAGTCTGTATAAAAAAGCCTTGCTGTTGCTACCCGACCTGGCAGTAAGACGCAGCAACTGATTAACAATTGTTACAGTGAAATAAAGTGTTCGCAAATGGTTACATCCGTCAAAGAAGACTACGCTTATTTACTACACAGAGTACCCTACCGCGATCAAAGTGTACTGGCGCATTTTTTGACACAGGCCAACGGTAAGGTCAGCGCAGTTATCAATGGCATAAAATCGACAAAAAATAACCGGCGCGCATTGTTACAAAGTACTCGTCAGCTTAGAGTATCGTACACACTAAAACCGGGATTAAGTAGGCTCACGCTACTGGAGTTAGCCGACAGCCAGCCGACTGTACCAAATGTTTCGTATTTTCTCTTTTATCAATATATGAATGAATTATTATTGACCATTTTACCCGAGCAGCTACCTTCAAAGACTATTTACAACAGTTATAGCAATAGCCTAGCTTTACTGAATCAAGATCAACCACATAGTGCACTAAGACAAATTGAAATGGCACTTATCGAACAATTTGACGATTTACCGGATTTGACAACGACAGTTGACACACAGGAGCAAATCAAAGCAAATTGTCATTATTTTTTTCATCCCGAACACGGTGTATGGAGCATCAATCAAACGGGTAGACAACACTACTTTTTAGGCTCACAACTATTAGCTTTTAATCAATTAATAAACAATAGGGACGATTGCGGTCATCTTTTACCCGATGAAGCGATAGCCAAAGAAGCAAAGCCAGTTACCCGCCACCTTATCGATCAATTATTGAATGGTAAATCACTGAAAACACGCACAGCCTTTAAGGATTTACGACATTACCTCTAACCTGTTAAACTCAACGACATGATTTATGGAATAGGCACCGATATGGTTGATAGCCGCCGTATCGAAAAGATATTTTCGAGACGGGGAGAAATATTTGTCAAAAAACTTCTCAGCCCCGAGGAATACCAATACTGGCAAACACTTTCCACGCCATCGGTCAATTATTTGGCCAAACGCTGGGCTGCCAAAGAGGCTTTTTCAAAAGCCTGTGGTACGGGCATTCAAGGTTTGGTACAATTCAAGCGGATTAGTATACTAAAAGACGTGCGGGGCAAGCCGTTTATTAGGCTTGAGCGAGACCTTGAAGATTGGCTGACCGAACAATGTCAGGAGACTGCCGGGGTTCATTTAAGCCTTAGCGATGAGCTGCCGTGGGTTCTCGCCTTTGTTATTATTGAAAAGAACAAATAAAATCAGCAAAAAACGTTTATTACATTGAAAAGGATATACCTTAATCAGTCTCTAAGCATTGGCCAAACGGTTAAATTAACGGCAACGCTATTTCACTACTTGTGTCGTGTCCTTCGCTGTCGTGTGAACGAGAATATCATTGCTTTTAACGGCAATGGTTACGACTATCACGGTGTAATTTCATCCATTGACAAAAGACAGGCTCGTTTTATTGTCCAATCAAAACGGTTAAACAGCAATGAATCGCCCTTGGAGACCACCCTTATCCAAGGTCTTTCCAAAGGTGAGCGCATGGATATTGCTCTACAAAAAGCAGTTGAATTGGGCGTTAATACAATCTATCCGGTAGAAACGGCATTTAATGCAGTAAAAATGGATGAAAAGCGCCGAGAAAAGAAGTGGCTGCATTGGCAATCAATCGTTATTTCAGCTTGTCAACAGTCGGGGCGTTCGACAGTGCCGATGCTGCATCCCATACAACCACTTGAAGACGTCATACCGATAGTTAGTAACGACCTAAACATTATGTTGCATCCTTATACTGAACAGACCGGTCAACAAAAAAAATTATTGACACGGCCAAACCGCCATTCCCCTTCAAGCGTCACGTTGTTAGTCGGCCCGGAAGGGGGACTGTCCCCCTCGGAAGTCAATTTGGCGTATCAGAACAACTTTTTATCACTGCGGTTGGGAAAACGCATTTTACGCACCGAAACGGCAACCATTAGCGCCTTGTCCATTGTACAGCTACTGTGGGGAGATTGGCATGTTTGAAAAACAAGGGTCATTGATAGATAACGGTGAGTATCCGCAATTCCCCATCCTACTTACCGAACCTTGGCGAGCACAAGAACTGTTGGAAAAAGAAGACTGTCGAAGACGATACCGAATTTTTCAACTAATTACCACCGTTCGCCTCGTCTTCACCCTGTTTTTCTTACTGTTGGTCATTTCTTCAAACCGCCATGAAACCTATTCGCTATGGGGCGCTCTGACTTATTTGGTCATTGTGTCGATTATTTTAGTCTATGCTAAAAGGGATAAAAAAAATATTCACGCTATGTTTGTCATCGGTCTGTTAGATATTTTGCTTATCATTTACGTTCATATTGTCTCCGACGGCATTGGCAACATCTATCTCGTTTATTTCAGTGTTATTTTGAGTGCTGTCTTATTACCCTTGCGCTATCTAATCGCACTGATCGCACTGGTTATTCTGGCAGTTGGATTCGATTACATGAGATATCTCAATATAGATATACTGACTTATGTCTCAACATTTCAATTTAATACACTGTTTAAAAAACTTCTTCCTTCCGAAAACGCCGTAAATACCTATCTTGTCTTTGCGGCGGTTATGACCGTTATTTTAGTTGTCAACAGACTGGTTGACTGGTCATTTAAAAATGAACTAAGGGCCTTTTTTCGCCACACACAGCTTAGACAAATGTTAGCGTTTAACCATGCAATCATCGAACAGTTAAAAAACGGTGTTATTGTTTTGTCGGTTGACGGTAAAATCATCAGCATTAACCGACGGGCTATTAACCAATTGAATATCAAGGCATCAAAGCCCATTGTCAGTTTGGCCGATCTTTCGTCACGGCTAATGGAACGTTATCGTTATTGGTTAAGTTCCGGTTTGAATAATAATGAGACTTACCGGCACAACAATGAGTCGGAAGAAGTGTTCATCTCCTTTAATGAATTTGGACAGTTGCAAAAAGACATTATGATAATGACGTTGGAAAGCACAGAAGAAACATTACAGCGCAACCAAGAGGCGAAACTACTATCGTTGGGACGTTTGAGCGCCAGTATTGCCCACGAAATTAGAAACCCGTTATCTTCTATTAACTCAGCCGCCCAATTGCTCTCTGAAAGCAGCGAAAATCCTCAACATAAAAGATTAAGCCGGGTTATTTTAAATAATGTTAATCGAACCAATCAAATTATCCATAATGTTCTCGATTTATTCCGGGACAAACCGGCGATTAAAGATGTCTTGTCAGTCGAAGAGATACTAACCCATTTTTGCGAGGAGTTTAGAGCGGCAAACAAAAAGCAATCCTTTGATATGAAGGTTAAATTATTATTAAAAGAACCTGTCTTTATGTTATTTGACCGAGGCCAACTACAGCAGATTCTATGGAATTTAGCCAATAATGCCTTACTTCATCCCGAACGCGACGAACTGGTTATTATGCTTCACTGTCAACTGAGTGAAAACAGGCAAACCGTTTTGATCGACATAGCGGATAACGGTAGTGGAGTCAGTCCTGAAGTTGCAGAGAAACTCTTTGAGCCCTTTTATTCTCACGGTTCAAAGGGATCCGGATTAGGGTTGTATCTGGTTAGGGAACTTTGTCAGATTAATCAGGCGACAATATCCCTACTGACAAAGAATCCCTACTACAAGACAGGATGCTGTTTTAGGTTGACAACACAGGCTTTCTTTAGCAAAAATATTAAACCTATCATTCAGTAATCAGATATAATGAACGCAATTTTTAACACAGCAAAGACGAATGAGCAATCGACCGACAGCGTTAATCATTGATGATGAACGTGACATACGCGAATTAATTGAAATGGCATTTATGGGCATCGGCGTCGATTGCATATTGTCTCCAACCATTCAGCACGCCATTCAACAGTTAAAAAAGCACCCATTTAGTTTTGTCGTCAGCGATGTACGCCTGCCTGATGGCGACGGTCTGGATTTAGTCTCTCATATTCACAAAAAATACCCCGAATTGCCTGTTTGTATTATTACTGCGCACGGCAATATGAATATGGCTGTCAAAGCACTTAAACTGGGTGCCTTTGATTTCTTAAACAAGCCGTTTGACCTAAAACAGCTGCGCAACATGGCACAAGCGGCACTGGAACTGACTGACACACAGCAACCTAGTACAGCAACGATTTTAAAAACAAAAACGGTCCAACAAGCATCAAACAAAGAAATTGACGGCAAATCGGAAGTGATAAAAAAGCTGCGACAAGTCATTGTCAAGGTAGCCCGTTCACAGGCACCCATATTCATTTATGGCGAGTCCGGTACGGGGAAGGAACGGGTTGCCCGATCAATTCATGCACAATCAGCTCGCCACAACGGTCCGTTTATCCCCATCAACTGTGGAGCCATCCCGGAAAATTTAATGGAAAGTGAATTCTTCGGTTACCGGAAAGGTGCTTTCACGGGCGCTAACAGAGACACCGACGGATTTTTTTCAGCCGCTGACAACGGTACAATTTTTCTTGATGAAATTGCCGAATTACCTCTGACAATGCAAGTCAAACTGTTAAGGACCATACAAGAACGCACTATAAGACCCGTGGGCAGTAATCATGAAATCCCCATCAATATCCGCATCTTATCAGCAACACACCAAAACTTGGAGCAACTGGTCAAAGAAAACCGTTTTCGTGAGGACTTGTATTATCGGTTGAATGTTATATCAATTGGCATTCCCGCACTGCGAAAACGCCTTGAGGATATTGATATACTGACCCAATCTATTTTAGGTAAATTGGCTCAACGTCAGGGCGTTGAACGGTTCACCCTCTCTGAAAAAGCGATGATGAAATTAAAATCATACGATTACCCGGGCAACATACGCGAGTTGGAAAATATTTTAGAGCGCGCCACGACTTTCTGTATAGATTGTCATCTCACTGATGAAAATATCTATTTTCATACACCGATGACGAAAACAGCAGCTGATGAAGCGGACAGTAAAGCCAGGGTCTCCTTTGATCTCACCGAGCCGTCAGATTCAATGGTGCCAATGGCTAACAGTGAAAAAGCGTCTGAGGGGAACTTATTGACCGATACGAATAATCTGGCCAACTATATGGATAGGGTTGAAAAATCAGCCATTGAAAGTGCATTAATTGCCCACCAGTTGGACAAAGAAAAAGTGGCGCAGCATCTGGGGCTTAGCCTCGATGAACTGATGGAGAAAATACGCCACCACAATATCCCAATTTAGTGTTCACAACCTTCGTCTGATTCGTTTTTTAAATCAATTTGCTCCCACCATGCCAGAAAATCTTAGTTATTTTACGACGTTTAAAACCGGCTCGACGGCAAAGCACATTATTATCCTGAATAATACCAACCAACTGCTTGATTTGACCAAACAACTTAGCGGTAATCCCTTTATTGTTCTCGGCAGCGGTTCCAATGTATTGTTTGTTTCAGACTACCCCGGTAGCGTTATCATCAACCGGTTACGCGGCATTGAAATCATTAATGAGAATGACCATCGAGTTATTGTACGCGTCGCTGCGGGGGAAATTTGGCATGATATTGTCGAGTCTTTCAGTCGAAGCGGTTATTACGGATTGGAGAATTTGGCACTTATCCCGGGAACAGTGGGGGCCGCACCGGTGCAAAATATCGGTGCTTACGGGGTGGAAATCAGCAATTTTGTTCAATCTGTTTCGGCATTCGATTTGAAACAAGAAAAAATCATCGATATTCATCATGACAATTGCGCATTTTCTTACCGCAACAGCCGATTCAAATCGACGGAGTGGCGTTTGCGTTATTTAATCACCGCCGTTACACTGATATTGCCCAAACAATTCTCACCCGTGCTGTCCTACCAAGGACTCAGTCAACCCGATAAACCTAAGACGGCAAAAGCGCTTTTGGATCGCATCGTTGCCATTAGGCAAAATAAATTGCCTGACCCCGATATATTGGCTAATGCGGGTAGCTTTTTTAAAAACCCCGTGGTGGAGCGCCAACAGCTAATCGCATTACAAGAAAAAAATCCGACTATCCCCTACTTTGATATTGATGCTGAGCGGGTAAAAATCCCGACAGCCTGGTTGATTGAACAAGTCGGTTTCAAGGGCATTTGCCGAGATAACGGTGCCGGTGTTTATGAAAAACATGCACTGATACTTGTCAATCACGGCAATGCCAGCGGAAAGGAGATTTATGCCCTCGCTTGTGATATCATGCAGTCGGTTAAAGCACAATTTGACATTGTCATTGAACCGGAAGTTCGAATAATTTAGCCTGTTCCAAAAAACAACCTGCCTTTGTCAAACTTGCTTGCCCGGCACTTGTGGTAAAAAATAATTGAAGCGACTTTATTTAGGCCAACTAACAAGCTAAAAGAAACTATAGGAAATTATCATGTTGAAGGCAATTAATGCCGTTATTTTTGATATGGATGGCGTTATCTTTGATTCGGAAAAGGTTTACTACCAAGCATTCTTTATGGCAGCAGACAAACACGAGGTTGAAGCAACTAATGATTTCGTTCATCGGTTCGCCGGAAAAACGGCGGAAGATTGTCAGCACATTCTGTATAATTATTTCAACCGGGATTTCGAAAAAACGCGACTTTTTTTTAGGGACTGGGCTGAGTCGCGGCTTGATATTTTATCTGAGCGCGGATTAGAGTTTAAAGAAGGTTTTCTCAATCTATTTGACAACATCAGGCAATCAGGGCGTCCCGTTGGTTTGGTCACATCCGCTCATCGAGCCGATATGGAAGAAAATTTTTCTCGAAATAACAGCCGGTTATTGAGCGAATTTGAGCATATTATAACCATTGAGGACGTCAAAAAGCCCAAGCCTCATCCTCAGCCTTATCAACGCATGATGGATCGTTTAGAACAAAAGCCCGAACACTGCATTGTCATTGAAGACTCAATTTCCGGTGTACGTGCCGGTGTTCAATCGGGTGCAAAAACCATTATGATCAACGAAAATATTTTGCCTCCCGAGGAAATTGGAGAGAAATTATTATTGCACACTGATCACCACGACAATATTTTAATGTTTTTAAAAGAAAATGGACTATAATCCGCCATTGTGATCGTCACACCCGCCAACAGAAAGAACAACTTATTTAATCGTTAATACAGGAATAAATAATGACAGAAAAAACACATTTTGGTTATCAGCAAGTTGAGAAAGAACAAAAGGAAAAGCTCGTCGCTAACGTTTTTGATTCGGTAGCCGACAGCTACGACATTATGAACGACATTATGTCGGGCGGTATCCACCGTTTCTGGAAATACTATACCATTTTAGCTGCCGATGTTCGTCCCGATATGCACGTTTTGGATTTGGCTTCGGGTACCTGCGACTTGGCCATCCAGATGGGTAAGAAACTGGCCGGAACCGGAAGACTGGTGGCTTCTGACATCAATGAAAACATGCTCAATATCGGTCGAGATCGAATGATAGACAATGGCTTGGTGAAACACATTGAGTATAAAATTGCCAACGCCGAATCGTTGCCTTTTGCAGATAATTGTTTTGACTTGGTCACCATGGCCTTCGGATTACGGAATGTCACTAATAAGGATAAAGCGTTAGCTGAAATTTATCGCGTTTTAAAACCGGGCGGCAAGTGTCTAGTACTTGAATTTTCCAAACCAATTGACAAGTTACTTGCCAAAAGTTACGATTTTTATTCTTTTAATATTTTACCCAAGATGGGTAAAATCATTGCACAAGACGAGGAAAGTTATCGCTATCTAGCCGAGTCCATCCGCGTGCATCCCGACCAGGAGACTTTAAAAAGCATGTTTGACGAAGCCGGATTCTGTATTACCAAATATCAGAATCTATCTGCCGGTATCGTTGCCTTGCATCAAGGCATAAAGGTCTAGCCATTCCAAGCAATTAAGCAATTCAGGAGTTTATCATCATGCTGCCTCTCCCTTCATTCAGTAACGTCTTTGCCGCTTTACTGAATTTAGCCGCACAATCTAATACAAACATCGATACTGCAACCATCGAAGGACGTAGTTTTGTTATTACCATCGATGAATTTCCCCAGGATATTGGTATCAAAGTAAAGAATGGGAAAGTATTGGCACTTGATGACGATGAGGTTTCTTTGGCTGATGTCACTTTTTCAGGAAATATCAAAGCCATTATCAATATGATCAAAAATGAAGAGACGGGTCTGGACTCCGATGAGCTTTACGTCACCGGAAAAATCAGTGCCGCCAAAAATTTTCAGCATTTTCTGGCCTCGTTGGCCATTGATTGGCAAGGTTTCTTCAACCAGTTTTTGCCCGATGAAATGGCAGAGAAAACAGCTACCTTTGTTGAGCAAGGTATTACCGTAACCAGAGGCAATATCGAGCAACTGAGCCAAAAATTAAAACACTATCTTCTCGAGGAGAAAAAAATAGTACTTACACGCCAAGAATTCAGCACTTGGCGACAGCAGGTGGATGACCTTCACACCCGTTTGGATTTATTGATTAATCAACTACAGAACCACCCCGAAAAGGACGGTTAGCCTATGTTTCGTAGTTTCTTCCGCTTTTTTGCCGTTTGGCACACACTGGTTAAGTACGGTATGGATACGCTGATTCCGCGTACGCCTTATCACTTTATTGTCAACGGATTGACTTATCTAATGCCGGTAGCTTGGACGCGAGAATTGTCTGAACCGAAAGAAGTACGCGTACGAAAATGTTTGGAAGCACTCGGTCCCATTTATGTCAAATTTGGCCAAGCCATATCAACGCGCCCCGATCTATTGCCACCGGAAATGGCCACTGAATTGGCTAAACTGCAGGACGATGTTGCCCCCTTTTCTCATGAAGAAGCTGTTGCCATCATCGAAAAGTCACTAAAAAAACCGATTACCGAAGCCTTTGCTTCTTTTGACGATGAGCTTTTAGCCTCAGCTTCGATTGCCCAAGTGCATACCGCCACCCTGCACAGCGGCGAACAAGCGATTGTCAAAGTCGTTCGCCCTCACATTGAAAAAACCATTCGTAGCGATTTACATTTAATGTATATTTTTGCACGTTTTGTGCACCACATTTCTGCCGAAACCAAGCGACTGAGATTACCTGAAGTCATTGAAGAATTTGACAAAACCATTTCCAACGAACTCGACCTGCTACAAGAAGCCGCCAACGGCAGCGTTTTACGACAAAACTTCATTGACTCGGACATTCTTTACGTGCCTGAAATATATTGGGATTATTGTACTAAACAAGTATTGGTCATGGAGCGTATTTTCGCCGTCTCTATCGGTGATATCGAGACGCTAAGAGCACATCGTGTCAACTTAAAAGAATTGGCGGCGCGCGGAGTGACTATATTTTTCACTCAGGTCTTTTACCATCAATATTTTCACGCTGACATGCACCCCGGCAATATCTTTGTCGATGTCAGTGATCCCGAAAACCCCAAGTACGTCGCAATTGATTTCGGCATCATCGCCAGCTTAAATGATCAAGATCAGTACTATCTTGCAGAAAATTTCTTGGCCTTTTTCAACCGTGATTACCGCCGCGTTGCCAGGCTACATATCGACTCCGGCTGGATACCCGATACAGTTAAAATTACCGATTTTGAAAGTGCCATTCGTAAAGCCAGTGAGCCCATTTTTGGCAAGCCGCTCAGCGAAATCTCTTTTGCCCAATTTCTCCTCACTCTGTTTCAAACGGCAAGACGGTATGAAATGCAGGTTCAACCTCAATTGGTACTTTTGCAAAAAACCTTCTTCAATATTGAAGGACTGGGGCGTGTCCTCTATCCCGATTTAGATCTTTGGGACACCGGCAAACCCATTTTGGAAAAATGGATGAAGGATCAATTTGGCCCAACTGCACTGTACCATAAATTGAAGTCGCACACGGGGCAGTACAGCGAAATTATGACTGAACTTCCCATGCTGGTTCAAAAACAGCTAAAGAGCAATCACCAGCTCAAGCAACAGCAAAATCAACGCTTAATCGAAGGCATCTTACTGGGTTTTCTTTTGCTTTTATTACTTCAGCCCGAATTGTGGGGTGCTCCCGTTACCCGCTACGCTCTGGGTGCAGCTGCACTACTGATGTTGTGGCGAATATTTAAGTCCCGATAGTCTCCGTCTTATCAAACAGATAAAGTCAAGAGAATGAAAAAACAATCAATTATCCAAACAATTGAACAATTGAACAGGCTTCTCAAAACATGTCAACTGTGGAGCGCTGAACAACCAACACCGCAACAATTGGCCAGTAGTGAACCATTTTGCGTCGATACCATGACCTTTGAACAATGGCTGCAATGGGTATTGATTCCCAAGCTAACCGCCGTCGTCAACGACCCACATTTTAATGGCTTGCCGCATCGCTCGGATATTCATGCAATGGCTACGTACGTATTTGAAAAGTACGAGCAAGATACCGATGATATTAGCAGGGTCATTAAGCGTCTTGACCAACTACTCAATGACTACAAACAACAGACAATTCATTAGGGCGTGCCCTCAATCCAAACACAACACCAGCTACGGCAACAAGCCCAGCACTTTTCAGCATAAGTGCTGAGCAAGTGCGTTTGACAACGAGAGATTATTTTTCGGAATGGATATAACTCATCGCCGCATCAATCGCCTTTAACGTCTTTGCCCTGCCCAGTAACCACATAATGTCATCAATATTGGGACTAGGTTTACCACCGGTCAGCGCCAAACGCAACGGCATGCCGACTTTGCCAAAACCAACACCGTACTCGGCTACCGTATCGGCAACCACTTCGTGTAGTTTTTCCCGCTCCCAGCTTGCCAAGCCGGAAAGTTTATCGGCAATTGCCTGCAAATAAGTGACAGCATTGGCATGAAATGCTTTTTTGGCTGCTTTGGCAGGATATTGACTCGGTGTTTTAAAAAGCCAAACACTATTTCCCGCCATGTCGCGCAGAGTTTTTGAACGCTCTGTATAAAATGGAATGATTGCTGCCAAATCAGCGTCACCGCAATCAACGTCCAACTGTTGGTATTGATAGGCCAAATCACCAACCAGCTCGGTGGCCGGCATCGATTTCATATAGTGTTGATTGAGCCAATTTAACTTTTCCGTATTAAATGTCGATGCCGATTTATTGACCTTTTCAATTGAGAAGGTTTCGATCATTTCTTCAACCGAGAAAATTTCCTGGTCACCGTGTGACCAGCCCAAGCGCACCAGATAATTTAATACGGCCTCTGGCAAGTACCCTGCCCGTCTAAATTCCAATACGCTGGATGCACCGTGACGCTTGGATAATTTCTTGCCGTCACTACCTAAAATCATGCCGACGTGACCGAATTTTGGCACGGGATAGCCGAGTGCATTAAAAATATTAATTTGCCGCGGCGTATTATTGATATGATCATCACCGCGAACAACATGCGTCATGCCCATATCGATATCGTCAACGACAACGCAAAAATTATAAGTCGGCGCACCGTTGGAGCGTTGGATAACCAAATCGTCCAATTCACTGTTGGCAAAATGCAGCTCACCATGTACCAGATCATTCCACAATACGACACCTTCTGTCGGATTTTTAAAGCGGATAACCGGTTGAATGCCTCCAGATTCACCGTCAATCTTGGCCTGTGGGTTGTCGCGGCAATGACCGTCGTATTTGGGCTTCTCTTTATTCGCCATTTGCCGCTCACGCACAGCATCCAGACGCTCATGGCTGCAGTAACAGGGATAAGCCTTGTCTTCGTCCAACAACTGTTGGACAACTTCAGCATAACGATCAAATCGATCCGTTTGAAAAATCGGTCCTTCGTCCCAATCCAGCCCCAGCCATTGCATGCCTTCGATAATGCCGGCAACAGCATCGCTTTTTTCACGCTCGGTATCGGTATCCTCAATTCTTAGGACAAATTTTCCCTTGTTGTGACGTGCCAACAGCCAGTTGTATAATGCGGTGCGCACGCCGCCAATGTGCAGGTCACCTGTTGGTGAGGGCGGAAATCGGGTTACAGTCATAATAAATTGATTTAGGGTTAATGGATAGTGCGACTATTCTAATGGCAAAATGGCAAAAAAATAAGAGGCAAATAAATCTTTTTCGCCATCACAATGTGTGTAGTCGCGCTAATGGAAGGAATCGCCCCATCCTAACGCCTAATACACATCCCGTACGTAGCGTTTGGCTTTTTTCATCGCCTCAACGTAAGCTTTTGCTCCAGCATCGTTTAATCCGCCGTATTCGGCGATAATTTGATGCAGGGTTTTATCCACATCTTTTGCCATCCGGCTGGCATCGCCACAGACATAGAAATACGCTCCGCGCTGCAGCCATTCAAATAAGGCTTTGCCGTGCTCAGCCATCCGGGTTTGTACGTAAATTTTCTCGGCTTGGTCACGGGAAAAGGCTAAATCCAGCCGCGTTAACAGCCCTGACTGCTGCCAGGACAGCAATTCCTCACGATAAATAAAATCGTTTTTTTCCTCACGGTCACCAAAAAACAGCCAATTATCGCCGCTTGCTCCGCGAACTTCTCGTTCCTCTAAAAAGGCTCTAAACGGAGCAATACCGGTTCCCGGGCCAACCATAATCATCGGGCAATTATCGTCTTGTGGCACGGTAAAATGCTTATTTGGAGAGAAATAACACGGGACTTCATCCCCCACAGCCACGCTGTCGGCCAGCCACGTCGAACAAACGCCCAAATACTGTCGATCACAAAGGATTGTCTTATTTTGCAAGGTATAACGCACACTGCCGACGGTTAAATGCACCTGTTTATCGTGTTTGTTAAGGCTGGATGAAATCGAATAAGCCCGCGGAGAAAGTGGTTTTAGCAGCGGCAATAAACTCTCTGCATCAAATGCTGCTGCAGGGTAACGGTTGAGTAGATAAACAATATCCTTACCGTAAATAAAGTCCTCCAATTGCTCACGTTGGTCAAGCAGCACCAATAATTTGGTATTATCGCTGCGTTCAGCAATAGCCTGCACCAGCTCAATAGACGGATTGCGAATTTCCAGCTTATCGCTAAACAGCTCGCCCAAGGTTATCTCACGTTCACGCCAAGTAACGCTATCCCCAGCATCAGCTTTGAGCACAGCCAGTAATTCCTCTACCAACTGATTATGATTACGCGGCAGCACGTTGAGCATACCGCCAACTTGGTAAGTTTCACCACTATCGCCCAAATCAAATTCGTAGTGAACAATCTCCTTACCGGATTGATCACTGGTCAAGGTTTTCTTAGTGATTAAAGTGGCCAACAACGGATTTTTGCGGGTGTATTGACTTTGAACTTTGGCGGTTTGTTTTTGTGGGGCTTCGGCGAGTTTCTGGCTACCTTTTTGACTAATAATCGGCAAAACGTTTGCTGACCACGCCTCAGCATCGTCTTCAAAATCAACATCACAATCCACGCGTTCGGCAATACGTTTGGCCCCCAACTGCTCTAAGCGTTCATCCCATAATTTACCGGCTTCACAGAATTCATCATAGGCCGTATCACCCAATGCCAGAACCGAGAAAAATGTTTGCGGCAGCTTCAGGGCATCGTCGGCAGAAATGGCCTGCCACAGGGACTCGGCATTATCAGGCATTTCACCTTCGCCGTAAGTACTGGTGACAATCAATAGCCGCTCAATCGCAGACAAATCATCAACTTCAATATCGCCCATATCGATGACCTGAGCAGTTAAACCATAATTTTTCGCCATCTCCGCACAGGCATAGGCCACCGATTCAGCATTACCGGTTTGTGAACCATAGAGAATCGCCAGCGGCAGGCCAATGTTCATATCTTCGGCAAAGTCTTTGCGAATCACCGCCTGTTGGGAAAATCCCGACAGCAAACCATCCAACCAGACACGTTGTCCGTCCGATAGCGGTAAATCTTTACCGGAAAAAGGGAGTTTTAGTTTTTTCATCTTATCTCTATTTTTATTGTTTCCTAATTACTCGTGGAGTATTTAAGGATGCAAACCTTGCATCCTACTCTACAACATTTTCGTAGGTCGGGTTAGCGATAGCGTAACCCGACAAAATCACTGTTTAATGCGATGATAACGCAGTGCCAAAGCAATACAACCCCTGTTTTATTCTGTAATCTCATCTTTGACCTCTATTAGGTATCGCTATATTAAAATTATTGCCGCTGCACATGGTGCACCTTAATTTGCCAAAAGTGACATTAATCGTTCAAATTTTACTGTATCTTTAAATTTTTCCGAATGCTTTGACAATATATGCCAACAAGAACGAGAACTTAGGCATAAGTCAGCTACTTTTTCAACATCATCTCCTATATCCAACAACCCTACAGGAATCCAAAC
>PDWJ01000302.1_pt1 | contig 74769 bp, 61 predicted proteins | sample 1430881 | NCBI WGS metagenome assembly PDWJ01 (sample SAMN01162460, study PRJNA174530) | Oral metagenome, whole genome shotgun sequencing project. | biome: Marine environment; feature: Marine mammal; material: Swab sample of the gingival sulcus; isolation source: swab sample of gingival sulcus...
ACCATTATCCCATGTATAGCTCACAGCTCCAGAACCACTCAAAACTACGGTCGTTCCTTCACAAACCGTTTGGTCGTTTCCAGCATCAACAACAGGTAACGGATTTACCAAAACATCGACTTGATCTGTGTTGACACAGCCATTCGCATCCGTTCCTGTTACTGTATAGGTCGTTGTTCCTAACGGTGGAACAAAGCTTACTCCGTCCGTTACACCATTATCCCAAGCGTAAGTTACCGCTCCAGATCCGCTTAAGGTAACGGTTGCTCCATCACAAACTGTTTGATCAGTACCTGCATTCACAACAGGAAGCGGGTTTACTGTTACATTCACTTGATCCGTGTTTACACAACCATTGGCATCCGTTCCTGTTACTGTGTAGGTCGTTGTTCCAACTGCCTGAACAAAACTAACTCCGTCTGTAACTCCATTATCCCAAGAATAACTGACAGCACCAGAAGCGTTCAACGTTGCCGAAACACCATCACACATTGCTTGATCTGGTCCAGCATCTACAATAGGCAGCGGATTCTCTATAACAACAGCAGAATCAGTTGCTGATATACATCCCCCTTGATCCGTCACGGTTACAGAGTGCGTACCTCCAAGCGCTGTGGTCGATGAAGTTGTGGCACCGTTACTCCATAAATACGTGAACGGTCCCGTTCCTCCTGTTACATTAGCCGTTAAAGTTACTGGTGGATCTCCCACACAGATTTGTGACATTGCAGGAGTGACATCTACCTGAATAGGATCAACAAAATTCACACGAATTGTATCACAAATAGGATTTGGGTTACAATCTCCGATATCGCTTCCACAAACCAAATAGTCCACAAATGCGGGTGCCCCAGTTGAAGGAGCTGTAACATACGTGGTATCACATCCAGCTGTACAACTCAAGTAGGAGTCATAGTCTCCTGGATTTCCAGGGCCAATGCTTGTCCAGCTGATGGAAGGCTCATTGTAATACTGAGCATAGATGAACCCTTCGCATCCTGCATTTAATGTGATATCAGATCCCACGATTGGTTCTGAATACGAGACAATACTGAAGGCATTATCATTGTTTCCGGGCTTACAAAACGTCAAGTGATGTGGACCTGGACCATCTAAACAGATGGGTGAACCTACCGGAGTGGGCGGACCGCAGTCAACTTGATAGAATAATGCTCCTGGCGGAACAGCACCTGCAGCAATCGAAAAGCTTACCGCAATTGCATTTGGGTGTAAGGTTATGACGAATTCCAAACAATTGTCCGGAGCCACCGTACCACAACAATTTCCATCTCTAGCAATCATGGGACTGGTCCACATGACGTTAGGCGATGCCGATAGATCGACATTCATTGTTGGAGTAATACTGTCGCAATATTGCGAAAAACTAAGATGTGGTTGGATGATAGAAATTAGTAGCAGGACTTTTAGCAGAGTCTGAGTAGCTATTTTCATAATCAACATTTTGGTTTCTATTATCTAAACGTTTTAGTTTAAACCTGGTTGCTATGCGTACATACCATAAAACACAGGAGAAAATGGAGGAAAATAACGGGTTCAACTGAAAATTTTCATCATTGAACTATCAAAAAAATGCGTTCATCTAAAAAATAAGGCGGAAAAGCGAAAGCTGATGATTAAATATTTGAACTCTCCGAATGAATATTTAAAGGCTCTGCATGAATATTTAAATTCTGGATTTTAAGAGAATCATGACGTTCTTCCTAAAAAGTGAACAAGTACGGTCAAAATAATCACATCAAATACCCAAAAAAGAAGCAAATCCCCTAAATCTCCTTGAGAATTAATACATTTATTTCAAACTAATACTTTTATGGAAGAATACTATTCAAACGACTCCTTCACTGCTTTCAAATCAGAAAACGGTATTGTAATTGAAGAAAAGAAAAAGGGATCAATTAAAATGCTCGTTGCTATTATCGGAATTGGTATACTCGTACTCATCGGAGGATTTATTACAGGTTTATTCGGTGGAAACATTGGTTTGGCAATTGCTCCGTTTCTCATTTGGGGTTCTGCCCTCGTTCTTGTGATTGCCTTAATTGCATTTATCTTGAAGCTGTTTATTTCGCCTTCTAATACAAAAATCACATTTGACACCACAACGAATGAATTGACATTACGAGGAAAAGTGATTCCATTTGGAGACATCACTCAACTATCATATCAAGAACAAGCCATGATGGGAAGAACCATGATCGTTGCTTTCCTGATCGTTAACGGAAAGAAAAAATCATTGTTCAACACCGGAATCATGACAACCGATCCAATTGGAATGAACAACTTTATTCAAGAGTTAAATGTCTTGATTCAAAAGGAAAAATCTGCATAGCAAAACAGTATCAAAAAAGATCGGAATAACAACCACACAGAATCAAGAATTGCTTTTAACTTTGCTTCATGTATAAATTTCCAGTCGCCTATTTCAATAGTAACAACGGAATTGGTCGTCTCGCCTTTGGTGAAGGACCAATGATCAAACTTTCTGATGAAAATCCACTTGAAGAGCTACAAGCCTTCATCGATGAACATGAAGGTAAACACCTGTTGGTAAATTTAAGCTACGACCTCAAAAATCATGTTGAAGATCTTACTTCGAAGAATCCAGACTACATGAATTTCCCTCTGGGATATGCTTGGGTTCCGAAGTACATGGTTGATTTGGAGCACGAAAACCTCATCTTCGTTCAAGGAGAAAAAAATTCGGAGGCGCTACAGTTTTTAGATCACTTCATGCAAGAGGAAATCGATGAGAATTTCCAATCATTTCCGCATAAGTTAACCGCCCGGATTTCGAAGGAAGAATACATCAAGAATGTAAAATCGCTGAAGGAACACATTCAAAACGGGGACATTTACGAAGTAAACTACTGTCAGGAATTCTTTGCTGAGGATGTTGAAATTCCACATAAGCTAGATGCCTACTTCAAGCTCAACTACCTGACGCGAGCGCCCTATTCGTCGTTCTTCTTTATTGATCAGTTTACCCTTTTGTGTGGAAGTCCAGAACGGTTTCTCTACCGAAAAGGCAATCGTCTGATCTCTGAACCTATTAAAGGAACAACGCGTCGTGGGAAAACACCCGAAGAAGACGAAGCATTGAAAGAAGCTTTGCTTAACGACCCAAAAGAGCGTTCTGAAAACGTTATGATTGTGGACTTGGTTCGAAATGATCTTTCCCGCATTGCGCTTCCTAACTCAGTTGAAGTAGAAGAATTATTTGGGATTTATTCGTTCGAAACAGTACACCAAATGATTTCTCGTATTGGTTGTAATATTTCAGAAGAAACCTCTTTTACCGATATTTTACGTTCAACGTTCCCCATGGGGTCAATGACGGGTGCTCCAAAAATCAGTGCGATGAAATTGATCGAAGAGCACGAGTGCTTTCAACGTGGAATTTATTCCGGATCAATTGGATACATCCGCCCAAATGGTGATTTCGACTTTAACGTGGTCATCCGAACCTTGGTGTACAATCACGTAAGCAAATACCTTTCATGTGCAGTAGGTGGCGCTATTACCATTAAATCTGATCCTGAAAAGGAATATGAAGAATGTAATATCAAAGTGAAAGGGATTTTAGACGGTATGAATGAATAAGGACTGGGAACATACGCTTTCATTCTGGAATCAATTAAAGGATAAATCTATTTACTTAGGATGCAGTGGAGGTGTCGATTCGATGGTACTCTTGCATCTACTCCATTCTCTCAAAGTCAAACTCACCGTACTTCATGTCAATTATCAGTTGCGTGATGAAGCATCGGATGCAGACGAACAATTTGTCCGATCGACTTGTAAGCGGCTCGGAATTCCGTTTCAAGTGAAACGAATTGACTTGAAATCAACATTGGAAAACGGAGGAAACTTGCAAGAAGAAGCGCGCACCGTTCGCTACAATTGGTTTCATGAGATTTTAGAAAACAATTCGAACAACCGCGTGGCTTTGGCGCATCATCAAGACGATCAAATCGAAACATTTTGGTTGAATTTGGCTCGAAAATCGGGAATTATGGGACTCGCCTGCATGAAGCATGAGCACAACCGTATTGTTCGTCCCCTACTCGACTTTTCGCGCGCTGAAGTACTGAAATACGCCAAGACTCATTCCATTGAATGGCGCGAAGACCAATCCAATTCAAGCAATGCATATCGACGGAATCGCTTGCGGAATGTGTTTATTCCCGAACTTGATAACGCCATGCCTAGTTTACGATCATCCACGCTAAAATTGATTGCTCATTTTCAAGAAACGCAATCTGAATTAGAAGAAAAAACACATCGCTACGCGCAATCTATTCTTGAAGAAGGAAGATTATTGATTTCCACTTTCGATTTATTTTCAAGAGAAGAACGTGTTGAATTGCTGCGACAATTGAACATCCTTCCGAGTTATTCTGAGCGACTGGCTGAACTCATCGAAAAAGGAACACGCATCGAGGTCAATACTCCGCTATTTTCGAGCATTGTTCGCGATGAACAACAATTCACCTTCCTTCGGAAGAAGAAAATACAACATCACCTCATCGTAGAAGAAGTTGACCGACTCCCATCCTCATTTTCCAAAGACATCGCTTATTTTGATGCCGACAAAATTCAAGGAGAGTTACAACTACGCCCATGGAAAATTGGGGATCGCATCGCTCCTATTGGAATGAACGGAAGTCAATTGATTTCCGACATTATCAAAGACGCAAAGATTACGGCTGATATCAAACAACAGCAACTTGTCATTCACGACGATGACTCCATTTTATGGTGTGTGGGATTAAAAATCAGTCGGAATGCCCTCCCAGATTCATCCACGAAGCGTATTTTACGCTGCTCTATTTCTTGAGCAAAGGAATAATGGGTTTTCCCGTTAATGCATTCGGACGTTGCAAATACAAAAGATGCGTCAATGTTGCCGAAATCGAAGTGATTTCCATATCATCAAACAACTCCTGATCAGGTACATTTTTTCCGTACCACAATAAAGGAACGTGCGTATCGTAGCTAAATGCAGAACCGTGACTTGTTCCCTTTCGCGCGCGCTCAGAATCTTTCGATTTTGGCAAGTAACCAGGCTCCAAAATAAAGACAACATCGCCACTTTCCTCGTGATGAACTCCTTTTCGAACCATATCCATCCATTCCGCATCGATTGACGCGCCATACAATTGCGACGACGTGAATGATCGTTTTACACCTTTCCACGTTTGCACCTCTTTTGCAATGAAACTCTGTGCGGCTTCCAAATCAATTCCTTTCGCCTTGGCTGCAGCGTGATCCAGATAGATATTCAAGTTGTCTTGATGCTCAATCAAACTATCACCAAACTCTGCCGTCAATTTCAATTTCAAATCTGCCAAGTGATCATTCAGGAAGAAATATCCTCCAGGCAATTTATGATCCGTTAAATACTGCGGAACAGGAACTACAGCGTGATCTGCCGTTAAGAACAGGACAAATTCATCTTTTCCCACTTGCTTTTCCAATTCCTTGATCAATTTTTTGATTTCCAAGTCTAGTCGAACATAAGTATCTTCAATTTCAACTGAGTACGGTCCAAAAGCATGACCAATAATGTCTGGCGTCGAATAGCTGATGCAAAGCATGTCCGTTTGAGCATCTTGCCCCATTCCTTCATTTTTCAATGCTCCAATTGCGAAATCGGTCAAGTACGTATTGGCAAAAGGCGTGTAAACGAAAAGTCCATAATCCAACGAATCATTCGTCATTTCCTTCAAATTATAGGGGAAAGTTGGAGTTGTTTTTCCTGGCAACAAGTGCTCGTATGGTCGATTATCGGGACCGCTTTCTCCATATGCTTCTATATCCATGATTGGATTCCACGTTTCCTTCAACATCTTATCGACATACTTCTGACCATTGAATTCATCCACCCACGTTGGCAATTGATTCATAAAAAACGAACTTGAAATGAATTTCCCAGAATCGAAATCGTACCAATATGAACCATCACTGAGATGTCCCCCAGGAAGAATGGACCCTCTATTTTTGATCGACATCGAGATTACTTTGGCATCTGGATACGTCAATTTCAATTGATCGGTAATGGTATTCGCTTTCAATCGTGTTGGAGCAAATTTTCCGTAGTCGGAAGTCGACCCAACAGTCGTGACACTATTATCCTCCACACAATTCACTTCGGCTTTATCTTCGCGGCTGTACCAGTCGTTCGCTACAATTCCGTGATTACTAGGCGTTGTTCCTGTGTAAATTGACGCGTGTCCAGGTCCCGTATACGTTGGAATGTAGTTGTAGCGTACATTTCGGCAATTCGTCCCGTCTTCCATCAACGTTCGAAAACCACCATCACAGAACTTATCGTAGTATCGGTAGAGGTATTCGTAGCACATTTGATCCACCACAATTCCAACGACCAATTTAGGCGAATCAGGTTGTTGTGCGTGTGAGAAAGCGATTGAAAAAAGAAGACTGAATGCTAAAATGTATTTCATATCATGTTCAATTGAGCTATAAAAATATTGAAAAGCAGGCAGGGAATTCCCCATAAGATCGATTAACTTTGTGTTAAGAAGAATTCACGACACCAAATAAGTAAGAAGAGATGCTCGGATTAAAGCTACCTACAGACCCAAGATGGGTAAACATTGTTGAGAAAAACGTCAATGAAATCTTGACGGATCATGCTTATTGTGAGCAAAAAGCGGCGAGTAATGCGATTTCGGTGATTGTGAAATTTCCTGAGTATCCAGATGTCGTTGACGCGATGACTGAAATTGTTCAAGAAGAAATGGAACATTTCAGTTTGGTACACGAAAAGATCAAAGAACGCGGAATGGAACTTGGCCGCGAGCGCAAAGACGAATACGTGGGTGACTTGATGTCGTATTTGAAAGCGAAGTACCCTGGAGGATCGAAAGACAGTCAATTTGTGAGTCGCATGCTGTTTGCCGCAATGATTGAAGCGCGAAGCTGCGAACGTTTCCGCATTCTTTCCGAAGAAATTGCCGATCCCGATTTAGCCGAATTCTACCGCAGTTTGATGGAAAGCGAAGCTCGCCACTACACGACCTTTTTAGGTTTTGCAAGAAAGTACGGAGGAGATGTTGATGTAGATGCGCGTTGGAATGATTTTCTCGAGTACGAAGCAGGACTGATGGAAAAGTACGGGAAGAGCGAGACGATGCATGGTTGATTTGGGGATTCTGATCGCTGCGCTTTACGATTGCACGATTCTCTGATTTTCCGATTTTCCGATTCATAAACATTTAGAATTACTGATGACACAGAAGATCTCGAAGTGTCGACTTATGACATTTGAACAATTAAGAACGGGGTTCGATAGTCTCATCGAAACACTATAATCACTTCACCATAAAAAAATGAACACAAACAAAACACATATTGCCACCATTCTTGATGATCTATTCGTTGCTATTCCCGAAGGGAAAGTAGAAATGCGCGATGATCGTATTGAAAAGAAATGGTCGGAAGCGATTCCAGCATTCGAGCTCGCGAAGTTTCCTGTAACGCAAGAGTTGTATCGATTGGTTATTGGAGAAAATCCTTCCGTGGATCAACACCCGAACAAACCTGTTGAAAGTGTTTCGTGGGTAGATGCCGTGAAATTCTGTAACGCCTTATCGGAACTATTCGATCTTACTCCGTGCTATACAATTGTTTCGGAGTCCGACATCACCTTTGATATTTCCACCAATGGTTATCGTCTTCCTACGGAAGCGGAATGGCAGTACGCATGTCAGGAAGGCACGAACGCCATTCGCTATGGAGAATTAGATGCTATCGCATGGTACGTTGAGAACTCAGGACGCGCGTTACAAGAAGTTGGGCAAAAAACGCCGAATCGTTGGGGCTTGTTTGACATGCTCGGGAATACTTGGGAATGGTGTTCGGACGTGTACGATGAAACGGTGTACGGGTCGTATCGTGTTTTGCGCGGTGGCGGTTGGTGCGATGAAGAACGAAGCGTAATGGCTACTACGAGAAGAAGAAGTCACCCCGTGGCGTTTAAAATTGATGATTTGGGATTTCGAATTGGGAGGAATGGTGCGTGATTTTCGGTCTACTTTTCCTAGCTCCTCCTTTCTATTATTAACGAATAAACACTCCCTCTGCTCAAACCGAGAGGAGTGAGATTTTTGCACTCCGAATTTCTATTTGTCTCATCTTTTCATGAAAAAGTATACCATCTGGCGAGGCGAATCCAACCATTACAAGAAGAAAAAAACACTACTTTCGAAAGTACAACAACTAACAACCAGGTAAAACCATGTACACTAAACCTTCACCTATGAAAGAAGACCTCATTATAGAATTAGTAAAGCGCATCCGTCGATCTGATCGACTTTATCAATTGATTATTTATCTGAAAAGTCATGGGATACCTGAAGGTGAAATAGATGCGTACATCGCTGCGGCGAACGCTAGGATGAAAGAAGATCGGATAAAATCTTTACCAAGAAAGAATAAGAGAACGTTTGCTGTTTTGTGTACGATATCGCTTCTTACACTTATTGCGTTTGTGTTTATTCTGCCCAAAATGGGATTTCAGCTTACCACATTTTTAGCAATTGTTGGTGCCGTTATCTTTTCAACGACCTCCATCTTAACGATTATCTACTACAATAGCTGGAAAGAGGAAAACGTAAAGCAAGAGGCCGAGATTGAGGAAAAAGATAATGGTTGGCTTTCAGTTCTTTTCGTATTGGTTCCTATACCCGCGGTGATTTTTTCATTTATTTTCATGTACACGCTTGAAAGCGGAGCCGACCAATTATTAAAAGAAACTCAAATTGAAACAGAGGGAATCATTATTGGTGGCTCTTCAAACTCAGTGCACGTTCGACGAGGTAGTTTTGACTATTCAAGTGTATCCGTGAAGTTTCAAACTAAAGACGGAAAAGAAGTAGTGGCAACAGAAGATGTCTCTGAATATGAGTTCAAAGGTTTTTACAAAGGGCAGAAAGTCATGTTGATTTACTCTTCAGAAGATCCTCAAAATATTGAACTTCTGACAACCAAGAGTGCCATCAAGAAATTTAAAGATTCAGAAGAAAGAGACATTAGTGCGAACGATTTGTTGGTTTTGATGGATGCAAAGGACATTCAAGTTTTGAATTTGCTCAATAAAATCACCTATGGATGGACCTTTGACCAAAATATTCAAGCCTACACAAATAAGTCGAAAAACATGGTCTTCCAAAAACAACCGAGTGAAATCGTTTTTATCTCAGGTGAAGTTTCCATGTATAAGTTACCCAAACAATTTATGGGGCTAGATTTCAAAGACATCACAGAAGGAGGAATTGGAAACCCGATGATTCAACGCGAACGCAACCTTGAGAATGAACGCTTTTTGGTAAGTATTGAGCGCACACGATCTGGGCAACAGCGCTTTGTAACAACGACGGTTGCAAAGAAATAAGCTTTATGATAGTGAAGTTTATACTAATTGGCTCTGCAGAGTTTACAATCCTGCTTTAACTAAACTAGCCTTAACGTCTGAATGGCGAAGGATTGCAAATCCTTCGCAGCCGCGAGTAATCTCAAGTTAAATCGAGCTCTATTCATAGCAAGTTAAGCTGCGCAGGATTTGCAATCCTGCGCTAACCAAACTAACCTTCAGGTCTATTACAGCAACAATTCACCAAAAGGGTCGTGCCTAAACAAGACCTGTCAATTTCTGTTATCGTTAGTGATTAGTGCAATAGCGCAACTTCATGAATGAATGGCGAAGGATTGTAAATCCTTCGTAGCAGTGTTTCACCAACGCTATTCAAGGCATAATCAGCTGCGCAGGATTTGCAATCCTGCGCTAACCAAACTAACCTCAATTCTATCACAGCAACAATTCACAAAAAGGCCGTGCCTCAGCACGATCTTTCAATTTCTGTTATCATTAGCGATTAATGAAATAATCAACTTCATGAGTGAATGGCGAAGGATTGTAAATCCTTTGTAGCGACGTTTCACCAACGCTGTTCAAAGCACGATCAGCTGCGCGGGATTTGCAATCCTGCGCTAACCAATATATTCACCATTTTCTCAAATCACAGTCTGCAGTCTCGGCGTTAAACAATAAACTTCCTTCAACAACGATTCCTCATTCTGGTAATTACTTGCCGATGAGTACCGCCAATCTGCAGCATTGCTCACAAAACCTTCTTCAACAGGATTATTATGAATGTAATTGATTTTGTCCCATGTAAAACGTTCGCTGAATAACTCAATAGCGTGATTACCCGTTTGCCAAAATTTGTAATTTTTATGCTTTGAACTTACTTCACCTGCTTTCTCAAACTTTTGTAGCATCTTTTGTAGCATCCATTCCCTACGTGATTCCGGCTCATTTTTAATCTGATCTAGCACTTTCTTCGCTGTAAACTTCTTAAAATCACGTATCACATTCTTTAACTCAGTACTTCCATTCGTATTCACGATCAGGTGTAAATGATTTGGCATTAAACAATAACTGTAAACACTCAGCCCTTTATTCTTTATACAAAATCGCAATGAATCAATGATCGCATCTTTGTGATTCTTACGTGTAAACACATCGATCCAATCGACTACTGTCATCGTTAAGTAATAGCTACCATTAGTCTTAATTGTGTGCTTAATTCCTGATCTCATATATATTAAGATAGTAATTTTCATGATGAGAGTGAAGTGCGAAGTATAAATGTATGGCGAAGGATTGCAAATCCTTCGCAGCAGTGTTACCAACGATGTTCAAAGCATAATGCAGCTGCGCAGGATTTCCAATCCTGCGCTAACCAAACTAAAATTTAGCTCTATTACAGCAACAATTCACCAAAAAGGCAGTACCTAAGCACGACCTTTCAATTTATGTTATCGTTCGCGATTAATGCAATAATCATGAATGGCGAAGGATTGCAAATCCTTCGTAGCAGTGTTTCAACAGCGCTGTTCAAAGCATGATCAGCTGCGCAGGATTTGCAATCCTGCGCTAACCAACCTAAAATTTAAATCTATCACAGAAACAACTCACAAAAAAGGCCGCATCGCTGCGACCTTTTCCAGTTCTATTTTCAATAGTGTTTAATGCACGACCACCAACTTCACGGGTTTCACTGCCACACCATTCTCTTCTACGAATACCATGTAAACACCTTGAGCAAACTCAGCTGTATTTACTGTTAACTTATTCGTTTGTTCCTTGATGTCACGCATGTGAATCAATTGGCCGCTTTGGTTGTAGATTTTCATTGAACCGTCGGTAATCACTTTCGACAAGCTAATGAACGCTTGATGATTCGCTGGGTTTGGAATTGTTTTCACATCGAAAGCAAACTCGTTTAATCCTGAGGTTGTGTCTGCTTCATTGAAGCTCACTTGGAAATCGTCGAAGTAGAATCCGTCTTCACGTACACCACCATCAGCTTCCAAAATGAAACGCAAACGAATGTTTTGACCGAGATAATCACTCAAACTGATTTCTTCCAATACCCAATCCGTTTGGAATCCTTCGTAAACAGGTAAGTTGTCGGGCTGAACACTTCCATTGGCACTTGTTCCCAACACCGTGTAGTTCCCACACTGTCCTGTCCATGAATTTCCTCCATCGGTTGATACTTGGAATTGTGCGTAATCGTAATCCGCTTCGATTTCCCATTTTGCGTAGAAACTTACCATCGCTCCGGTTGCATTCGTTAAGTCCACATCTTGGTTGAACTCATAAGTACGCGATGAATTGTTCGAGTAGTTTCCTGATGGACTATCCGTAAAACTCGTTGAAGGTGAAACAAATGCTTGATTTGTTGTAGACCACGTTCCTGTCCAGTTCGCTGTGCTTGAAGCATCTTCCGAATACTGCAAAGTTGCCGAACCGTAGGTTTTAATGATTGTATCTCTATCAATCCACAAACCATAATCGGTATTGAGTACGTACTTGATTTCATCACCAAAGTTGATCGCTGGATCTAACACAAATGAAATAGTACTAGTCGCTGTTTGGCTAATATTTAAGGTATAAGGAACTCCAGCTCCAACCGATTGAATGTTTTGCAAAGGTTCAATAGAAACAGTCACTGTTCCATCTTTTCGCCCCAAGCGCTTAACGCTGTGGGTGAAGTCTCCTGTCATCGCAGCTACCGAACCCGGATCTTCATCCTTCGTTACGTAGTACTGGTGAGGAAGGTGCGCCATCACCAAATTTGGATGCAACATTTCGATACATGTCGGAACAATTCCTGCTTGCGAAGGCCAAAATGCATCTCCCACCTCTGGTGTAATTGCAAAAACGGTATCCTTATTTCCTACACCGACGTCTACCTTATACATATAATCATCTGAATCTCCCGATGCTGGATACAATCCAGAACTTTTTTGAGCTTGGTAGCCATTGTAAACGGCCATGTGATTCGTGTAATCTTGGAAATAATCGTGGTGATCAGCAAACTCAGCCGATGTTGTCCCTATTGGGTGTAGCAATAAATCACCGTAGGTATGCGAGTTCGAAGCAAACTGAAAACCGTAGGTTTCTGTTAACCATCTCATTGCTTGTGTTTCTGGCTCAGAAAACGGTCCAGATCCAGGGTAGGTATCGTTATTTGGATCGGAGGATACTCCTGTTGTGTTCCATCCGTATGAGTAATTTCTGTTCAAATCAACTCCAGGATTCGACGATCCAACAGGCGCTTTATTTTTACGGTGCATTCCGAAACCGCTCGGATCATTCGATTCATTCTCAATATATCCATCTGGATTGATACATGGCACAAAGAATAGCTGTGTGTTATCTACCAAAAACTGCACCTCCTCATTGGTTGCATAATTTTCCAACAAATACCACATGTAGAAAAGCGTCTGTGTCATTGAAAGCGGTTCGCGCGCGTGGTGAATCGCTGAGTACAATACGTTTGGCTCCGTTGCCGATTCGTCTGTATTCGGATTGTCTGAAATGACCACGTGGTAGATCGGACGTCCTTCATGTGTTTGAAAGTTCGAAATGGGTGCTTTTACCGTGATTAAGTTCGGGTATTGCGCGACCATGTCATCCAAAGCATTCAGCATGTCTTGATATTTGTAGAATCCAGCGTAGCTATTGTTCTCAAAGTGATTTGCCGGAACGGGTGGATTGAATCCTCCACTGCCAGGACCTTGATTACACGTTGCATTTTTCGTCGACACATACGGATCGTTGCTGTGCTCAGCGTAGTATGCTTTCACGTCGTCAATGATGATTTCGTACTGGAAACCATTCGATTCCATGATAGAAATTTCATAATCCGAGAAGTCGCTAATGAAGAAGGTGTTCTTTTTTGAAACACCGTGATCCACTGCAACTCCCAGCTCTGCCAGTTGTGACAAGCCATCGGAATCAGTATAAATTTTAACCTTCGAGTATTTTTGTTGAGCCACGGAGAATATGCTCAGGCCGACTACGGCGATCAGAGTAGAGAATAATTTCATTTTATAGTTCTTAGTTCGTTTCTGCAATTTACACACTTTTTTCAAGAATTCCAGAATGAACATTCAATTCGACTTCAATTCATACGGAACATTTTCCATTCTCCACACGTCGAAACCATTTATACCAATTCAACAATGAAACGTCGAAATGCGCTCTATCTTTGTTTGGTAAAATTGACTCAAAATACTTCTATGTCTACAACTCCACAAAAAATTCGATTCGGACGCATCTTTTGGCCTAGCTTCTGGGCAGCACTCATCGTGTCCATTCTGGGATTGATCATTTGGTTGATCGTAATCTCTGGAATCATGAGCAGCTTTGAGCCCGAACCAATGAAGGTAGAATCCAACTCGGTTCTTCACATGACGCTCGACTCACGCATTGCCGAAAAGGGACAAACAAAATTTAACCCATCGACACTCAGCTTAGATAAAACAATCGGCTTGGCTGATATTCTCTACGGACTTGAAACAGCGAAAAAGGACAAGAAAATTAAAGGAGTGTTGCTCGAATTGGAAGGTGCTTCTTGCGGGTATGCTACGGCACGTGAAATTCGAAATGCGATCAATGATTTCGAGAAATCTGGAAAATTCGTTATTGCATACAACTCTGGAGAAGTGATCACCTTAAAACAATATTACATCGCATCTGCTGCGAATACCAACTATGGTTTCCCAACTTCTAACATGGAATTCCTTGGATTGGGTGGTGAATTGAGTTTCTTCAAAAACACATTGGACAAACTGGATGTTGAGGTTCAAATTATCCGCGGAAGTAACAACGATTTCAAAAGTGCGGTAGAGCCATTTTTCTTGGAGAAGATGAGTGATTCTTCTCGTTTTCAAGTGAAGCGCTACATGACAAGTTTGTGGTCAGATATCCGAAAGGACATCGCGAAAGATCGCAGTCTCGATGCAAAACGTTTGGATGAATTAGCCGAAAATGCTGATGTTAAATCTGTGAAGGAAGCTGTGAAGTACAAGTTAATGGATGGCGCGAAATATAAAGACGAGATTTTGGACCTTCTTGCGAAGAAAGCAGGAACGAAAAAAGGCGAAGAAGTAGAATTATTTGCATTTGAAAAATACGCGAAGAAACGCTTTACACAAGATCAAATTCTTTCAGCAGAAAGTGAGCCAAATGTGGCCGTAATCCTTGCTGAAGGAGGTGTTTCTCGTGAGGGAGATGGTTTGACATCTAAATCGATCTGCAAACTATTCCGCGAAGCACGAAACAATGAATCGATCAAGACGATCGTTTTCCGCATCAACAGTCCGGGAGGAAGTGCCTTGGCGAGTGATGAAATTTGGCGAGAAGTTCAGTTGACAAACAAAACGAAGAAAGTGGTGGTTTCAATGGGTGATGTAGCCGCTTCTGGTGGATACTATATTGCTGCACCTTCTTCTTACATTTTCGCAGAGCCAACAACCATCACCGGTTCGATTGGTGTGTTCGGAATGATTCCTTACACAGGAAAAATGTTGGAAAACAAATTAGGTATCACATTCGATCGCGTTGCCACAAACAAGCACGCTGTAATGACAACCAACCGTAAGTTGACTGAGGAAGAAATGACGGTGATTCAAGAAAGCGTAGACGAAATTTACGACCAATTTAAAACCGTTGTTGCAAAAGGACGCGGATTAACGAAAGAGCGTGTTCAAGAGATTGCCAGAGGTCGCGTGTGGACAGGAGTTGACGCCAAGGAAGTTGGACTCGTAGACGAACTCGGAGGAATGAGTGATGCCATCGCATATGCAGCGAAGCAAGCTAAAATTAAGGATGTAAAAGTATTGTACTACCCAATCGTGAAAGAAGATCCGCTCGAAGAACTTATGGAGCAATTAGTACAAGAAGAAAATGCATCTGCTTCGGCAGGTGTTGAATTGCCTACAGAATTTGTGAAATATGTGAATCAATTGAAAGAACTCGAATCAACTCAGGGGATTCAGATGAGACTCCCTTTCACATTGGATTTAAAGTAAAATTAGCATGTTGATTCGGTAACGCTCCAATGATTTTTCGTTGGGGCGTTTTTTATACATTCCCGCACTACTTCAACCTGTACTCTACGCCAATTCCAATCAAAAAACCAAGATTACGACCGCCGTATCGATCCCACAGTAAATTGTAACCAACTCTCGGAACGAGATTAACCTTTCCAACAGAAAAATTGGCTCGTACTTCCCCCAAATAGCGATTACTTTTAAAGAACACATCCGACAATTTGATGTTTCTTCCATACGATTGCATAATGCTAAACGGCAAGGATTTGATTTTAAAGTGATATTTTCCGTTTACCTGTACTGGAAATGCTAAAAGTGCAGGATACACATTTATTCCTAATCCTGCGCCTACTGAAAAATGCTCATTTAACCTTCGACTGAAATTTTGTTCCACAAAAAATGTTGGACGCTCCTTTTCATACGATCCTAGGCGATATGCTGTCAGTAAAAATGACGTTTCCCCCGTCCATTTTGGATTCGATTGAGCTTGCACCGACAATAGGCAGAACGAAAAACTCAACAGTGTAAGTACTCTAATTAATTTCATCTGATCCAGCATCTAAATTCGTTGTACTTCGGCTATCTCCATCAATATCATATAAAGGAAACTGAGTTAATCCACTGCAATATCTGTTGGCTGCAGAAGAGGGTAAAATATGAAAATCTTCTCCATTCATATTAACGAAGCCAATATCGGATTGACTCTGTAGGTTTGAGTAAACATCGTTTAATGGATAGAATGATTTCAGGTATTCACCCGAAGCATTCACAAAGATGTTTCCGTATATTTCAACATGCGTAGTTGATTCAAAATCTTCTGCCACATATACCGATTCGTTTTCCGTTTCTACCGTCGTATTGAAGCGAATAATAACGTTTTGATTATGATTGGCTGTATTTCCATCGCTTCCCATGATAATTGAATAAAACGCGCTGTTTGAAATTGTGTTGTTTTCAATAATGAGTGAATCTCCTCCTGGATGATTGGCATAGTACATAATGCCATTTTTTACTGCATTTTTAATGTGGTTTCCACTCACTCTTCCCGAACTACGAACGCTGATTGCATTTCCAAAAGGCTGTTCACCATTTACGAAGGTATTTCCAGTAATGTGTACATTCTTCCCTTTCCAATAAATACCATGATGTGGCTGTCCCATTGCTGCGCCAACTTCTGACATTGCAATATTCTCAAAATAGGAGTTTTGAATGATGCAATCAAGTGCTTTCTCATGACTATCAATACCGTTCGAACCGATTTGTTTAAACGTACAGCCATCAATTAAAATATTGGATGCTTCACCAATGAACCCTACTCTTATTCCGTCTGAATTGATGTTCTCGAAGGTGCAATTTCGTATGATTACATCGTCCACATTTCCTAACTGAAGTGATTTGTTTGTAAAAGTGCAGTTTTCAATAATCAAACTGTCATAGTCATGACCATCGATTCGAAGTCCCTTTGTGAAGGTTTCTCCAAAAATATGGTCGAAATTATCCGGGTTTGGTACCTTATTACAAGCAAAAAGGACAGTCACTAATACAAGTGAGGTAGTAATGCGTTTCATATCTATTTACTTTGCTTGTTTCAGAATCCAATCGCTCATAATCTGAAGTGCTTTGGGTGAAAAAGTCTCTTCAATTTTTGCGTATTCAATGGGTAATCCTGTTTCGCATTCTTGAAAAAGATGATTGAGGCCTTCTAATTCCTTCGTAGTTACATTACTATTTCCACCTTCGGTGAGCGCTGCTTCAATCGCTTCAAGGTTTTCCGTTGGAGGAACTTGCACATCCTTGCTTCCATTGAGAGCAAGCACAGGACAATTTGTCTTCGAAAGTGCTGTTTTCGGATCGAATCGGATGAAATCCGCCAGCCATGGATATGACAACTGCTCAGCAATTGTTTCAATTTGTGCTTTTGGAATCACTCCACCAAACACTTCCGTAAAGTACGTTTCGAGATCATTCGTTAACAACTCATCATTCTCTGGAGATTCCAAAATGATTTCGTACGCTCCTCTCATGTTCTTTTGTCCCATTTCGACGGCTGATTCGGGCACTGACATTCCACGTTCGATGACTTCTTTCTGCAAGAGCATCAATCGATCTCCACGTATTCCTGATCCAGCTAGCATTACGATAAACGCCACCTCATCATTTTTACTTGCAATAATCGGTGCGATTACTCCTCCTAAACTATGTCCAACCAATCCAATTCGGGAATCATCGATCTTCTTGTGACTTTTTAGAAAATCGAAAGCACTTTCTGTATCACGAACGAAATCATCCAGCGATGCTTCATTGTAATTCCCTTCAGATTTTCCCGTTCCACGATCATCGACGCGTAAAACTGCGACTCCATTCTTCGTTAGATAATCCGCAATCACAAGGAAAGGCTTGTGGCCTAAAATCTCTGAATTTCGATCTTGCGCCCCGCTCCCACTAATGAAAACGACTGCTGGAAAGTTCTTTCCCTTTTTAGGTAATGTCAATGTTCCCGCCAGTTCGATACTGTCTGTTTCATTTCTGAAAACGACGTCTTCCGTTCGGTATTTGAACGGTTCTTTGGGTTCTTGAGGACGGTTTTGAGCAAAGGTTATCCCAGAAAGAATAACGAAAAGAAGTAAAAGTGATTGTTTCATGTCTAAAAGGTAAACATATTGATTCATTCTACGCCGATCTTGGCAAATAAAAAAGTCCGTTACCTTTCGATAACGGACTTTCTATATCTAATTCTAAAAAATTCTAGTGATTGTGCGCATTCGCCATTTCAACGAACTCATCGTAAGAAACTTCTTTGTCTTTCAACTTCACAGTTTCTTTGAAGTAATTCGTCAATTTGCGTTCAGCCAACATATCGTATACACGATTTGCTTCTTCACGGTTTTGCAACACTTGCATTGCTGATTTCGTCAATTCTTCATCCTCTGGAGCAGGCATTCCGTATTGAGCGTAGTTGCTAGCGAGTAATCCTTTTGTGTATTCGATTACTTCTTCGTTCTCCATTTTGATATCGTTCGTTTTGAAGATATTTCCTTGGATCAACTGCCATTTCAAGCTTTTCGCGTAGTTTTCGTAATCCGCTTCGATTTGCTCCATTGTGATCTCCTTCTCATTTGAAAGTTGAATCCAACGTTTCAAGAATGTATCTGGAAGATCGATGTTTGTTTTCTCAAGCAAATCATTGTAGATCGCCTGCGTCAACAAACGGTCAGAATCGTTTACGAACATTCCAGACAAATCTGCTGCAACGCGCTCACGCAATTCTTTTTCAGAGGTAACGTTTCCAGGACCGAACAACTTATCGAACAATTCCTCGTTCAATTCAGCCAATTCCATTCCTTTGATTTCAGTAATCGTTAATTGGAACTTGTCTGACAATCCTTCCAACTCCTCTTCTTTCACACCCAACATGGCTGCTGTATCTTTTCCTCCGCGAGAAACAGACTCAGGATTTACGATTGTTTTGTATCCAACCTCTTTTCCTGTCAACTCTTTCTTCACTTTTTTGTCCGTTACAAATTCCATTGAAACTGTTGACGAGTGAAGGATTCCACCTTCTTTGATCGTTTCATCTTCGTTCAACTCAACGAACTGTGCCATTACTAGATCGTTGTCTCCTACTTTATCAGAAGCAACCAACTTTCCGTAACGACGACGAAGGTCATCAATTTGCTTATCGATCAACTCATCGTCCACCTTTACTTTTACGTAGTCGAATTTGTTCTTTCCGCTCAACTTTACGTCAACTTCAGGAGCCAATCCGATTTCGTAGGCAAATGTGAAATCAGCAGGGTTATTGAAATCTCCTTCCACTTCGCTATCAGCTTTCGGGATAGGATTTCCAAGGATTTCCACTTTATTTTCGCTAAGGTATTTTTGAAGTGAATCGTTCACAACGCGGTTCAATTCTTCTGCCAATACTGAATTTCCGTATTGTTTTTGAATCAATCCCATTGGTACGTGACCTGGACGGAACCCAGGCATATTCACTTTCTTACGATAGTTTTTAAGCGTTTCTTTTACCTTGTCCTGGTAATCTTCAGGTTTCACCTCAACCTTGAGTACTGCGTTCAACGCATCAATGTCTTCGCGAACTACATTCATTGTTTCTTCTTTTACTTTGTACAAAACAAAAAATGGTATAAGCTTCCTTATACCATTTCAATTTTAGTGCGGATGGAGGGACTCGAACCCACACACCTCGCGGCACTAGATCCTAAGTCTAGCGTGTCTACCAATTTCACCACATCCGCTTTTGCTCAAAAAATCGACTCGTTTGTCTAAGAGCTTTTTATTTACACCATTCAAAATGGGATGCAAAGATATGACTATTTTCTAAAAAACTAAACTCTTTAGGGAAAAATCATATAAAAAGTTCGAATCATCCGTAATTCGCGGCCTTCGGGATAATTCTTCGTTGAAAAAAGTAGAAAATGTGAATAAGTCTTATTCGCTGTATAAGGAAAGCCATTTAAAACGTCGTACCTTTGTATTCGCACAAAAAAAATTATGGTCACAATTAACCCTTCAGAGATTCCCGTTCCGAAACTCCATCATTATTTGTTGGGGTCTGTTGGACCGCGTCCTATTGCGTTTGCCTCTACTGTTGATGAAGATGGAAACGATAACTTGGCACCTTTTAGCTTCTTTAATGTGTTCAGCGCAAATCCACCAATTATGGTATTCTCGCCTGCACGAAGCGGAAGAACAAATCAAACGAAGGATACTTATAATAATGTAAAAAAGGTTCCTGAAGTGGTGATCAACATTGTGAACTATGATATTGTGCAGCAAATGAGTTTGGCTAGTTCACCTTTTGCTCCTGGCGTAAGTGAATTCGAAAAAGCTGGTTTTACAACCCTCGATTCTGAAACCATTCAGCCCAAACGCGTAGCAGAATCACCTGTTCAATTTGAATGTAAGGTGATTGAAGTAAAAGAATTAGGACACGAAGGCGGTGCAGGAAACCTCGTTATTTGTGAAGTGCTTCGCATTCATTTGAAAGAGGAAATTTTGGACGAAAACGGAATGGTTGATCAACACAAGATCGATCTTGTTTCTCGTATGGGTGGCAACTGGTATTGCCGAGCAGATGAAGGATCCATGTTTGAGATCACCAAACCCATTACCTCAATTGGTATTGGATACGATCAACTACCAGAAGACATTCGCACCAGTTCCATTCTCACAGGAAATGATCTGGGACAGCTTGCTGGCATCGAGGAAATGCCAAATGAAACAGATGTTAATGAGTTTAAACTCATCGAATTAAGTGATTTATTTGTTTCTTTGGAAGATGATCCAACAACATTGGAAAAAGAACTTCATCTGAAAGCACAAGCATTGCTTGCAGAAAATAAACTGGACGAAGCATGGATGACCCTGTTGGCGTTCAACAACGGATAGCAAAAACAAACACAACAATTATACAATTAGATTATGTTCAAATTAACAGGAAGCGTAAAACTCATCAAAGATACTGTGCAAGTAACAGAAAAGTTTGCGAAGAGAGAATTCGTTATCAATGATGCTTCAAGCATGTACCCACAAGATATTCTTTTCCAAGCGGTACAAGATAAGTGTTCTATGCTCGATGGAATCAACGAAGGAGAGCAGGTAGAAGTTTCCTTTAACTTAAGAGGTCGTGAGTGGACAAGTCCACAAGGAGAAGTGAAATACTTCAATACTTTGGATGCATGGCGAATTGAAAAAGTAGGACAAGGAATGCCACAAAGCGGACCGTCTGATATGAACCTTGACGCAACCCCTTCAACAGCTTCAACAGATAGCGCGGAAGACGACGATCTACCGTTCTAAGATGTAAATATTTCGTAATGAGACTCCTACAGTTACTATTTTTTAGTAATTTGTAGGAGTTTTTATATTTACGAGATGCAGAAAACCCTACTACTTTTCGCCGTATCACTCCTCACTTCCCCAGCAACACTTGCTCAAAGTGACCTTGACAAGAAGGCGAATAAATTTCAATATTACTGGAGCGAACATCAACTCCCCGAAAGTTCGTACATGCCCTATCACGGTACTACTGAATCATATTTTATTGATTCGACTAACAACCGCATCCCCAATCATTCGTACAAGGACATCAAAACTGGAGGAAAACACCATTTCATTGTTCAAAATGATGAAGGGTTTCACCTACTTGACACCAAGTTGAAACTGGTTACGGATAAAACCTACGATCTAATTGAACTCAACCACGGTTCCGAATTGGAATTAACTTCCGAAGGCAAAAAGAGCTATTACGTTTGGGATTCTGACACGAGAACATATGCGCATACCGACGAGGTAGCACCTCCCGCTCCATGGGCAGTTCCACCCAAAAGAACCTACAATATGGAACTTGGAAAGGTAAGTGACAATCGTTTCAAGTCAAAAAGAATCGAGCGACTGCGCCTTGGCATCGACATGACCAAAACACTGACAACGGAGCAAAAAGGTAAAAAGCTCTTGGTTATGAAGAATGGAGAAATCGTTTTTAAAGGTTCCGAAAAACCAATGCTTTACTACAATTTCATGATCACGGGAGAGAAAGGTCCACATGCGATTTATCACCCAAGCTCTAAAAAACCAATCCTTGAAAACTGTGATCGCTTTTGGTGCGTGGAATCATACCTGATCGTCTCTGTGAAGGACAACTTGAGGAAATACATCATCTCTGATAAAGGAGAAATTGTACTGACAACAGTGGGCGAAATTCGCTACTACGATTACGATTTTGGCGGTGAGCATTATTCCTATTTCTGTGACGGAAGAACCGTTCTCAATCTATCAGGAAATATCGTCTATCACTCAGACGGAGAATTAATTGGTGTAGGAGAGCACTATATCTTCGCCGGAAACAAGGGAGGTTATTTAGGCGATCTTTCTCACGATATCAAGATGGAATGCACGAATTTCAAACGCATTGGAAACCTGACAATCGGTCAACTAGGGAAAGATTCATGGCGTCTCTTCGATCCTACTTCAGTACTTATTAAAGAATTTAGCGATTTCTATTACAATCCGTCCGATTCTTTGGTTGTGTGCTCGGGTGAAAATAAAACCATTGTTGCCAACCCAGTAAGCGGAAAGATTCACAACATCGATGATTTCAATGTTCGGGCTCAAAAGCAATCGCGCAGTGATGATTGGAAATATTACGTTTTAGCGAAAGGCAAGGAAGATGGTACACTTGAAGGACGATTTGATCCGAAAGAAGGAAAACTAATTGAACCGGACTATCTAAAAATCGAGTGGCCCACATCCGAAGACTATTATATTGTTCTCACCGAAGAAGGAACAATTCGCTACTTGAAGCAAGATGGCTCAAAATTGTTCGATTAGATTCAGTTCTTAATCTCTCTCCCCTTCCATTTCGGCTTGTAAAACAACATCAAGCCTGCCAAAAGCAGGGAATAGAAAGGAAAGAGCACTTCATAAACTGGCAATAAGAGCCACGATTTTATGCGCTTTATACGTAGAAAATACGGCATAAAAAAGATCAAGTCGAAGGCAATTTTTGTGATGAATACGATCCAAAACGCACGCCAATTGCCCTGAATCATTTCAACGATCAACAACGCAAAAAATGCGATCGCGAGTATAAACTGCAAACCTGCGGAAACGGTCGCCAACGAATCCCCAATATCCGTTGTTTTCCCCACCCATCGCAAGCGCTGATCAATGAACGAACGAAATGAATGCGGCGTTTCAGTATGAATGGCTACGTTCAAATCAGAAACGACCTGAATATCTTTACCGTGTTTGCGAAAATCGCGTAGCAGATATGTATCATCGCCACTAGCCATGTGCGCATGCGAATCAAAATCATCCACGTCATCAAACACCTCTTTCCGATAGAGAAGATTTGCTCCACTGCAAAAAATCGGTCGCAACCACCCCGACAACCCTGTATTGAGCGCATTTGCTAAGGCCACGTCCAACTCATAAAACAACTCGGAGAAATTCTCACCTTTCAAAATCGCAGGCAATACATACATATCCGCCTGAGTCAAGGTCTCAATCGATTCAAAATACGTCGTTGGAAATGAAACATCCGCATCAAAGGTCAATATATACTTAGTTTCACAACATTCAATTCCTTGTCGAAGTGCCAACTTCTTCCCCGTCACGTGATCGGGCAATGAAAGAATCTCAAATGGAATACCATCTAAGCGCTTCCGAATCAACTCACTCGATCCATCTTCAGAATGATCATCAATAAAAACAATTCGCTTGGGTAGTTTCCGTGCATTGACGAAGCTCGACAGCAGCTCATCCAATCGTTTGACCTCGTTCCGAAACGGGATCAGTACCGTAATTTCGCTTGCCAAAACCTTCCTATCCTCATCATTTTGATTTGATTTTCGCACATGGAAAAGAAATCCTACCAACACAACTCCACCAACGAGCGTCGCGTACACGATCAGGTATGTAGCAAGAACTATCATTTTTTGGGGCGATCACAAATTACTAGACCGAGTAAGGCAGGTGACATTGAATTTACAAACCAAATAATTAAGGAAGCAAACAGGATTGAGAATTCATTCATCCCGAGCCCACCCAAAATCGCCACCGATACGGCTTCCTTCACTCCTAATTTTCCTAAAAACAAAGATGGAACCATGATTGTAATCAAGTACACTTGCCAAATCGCGATGATCAATTCGACTGATAATTCCTCTCCAAAAGCATGCAAAACGAGCGCAAACTGTGTTGTGAAGACTAAAAATCGGAAGGCACTCCAACCGATCATTTTCCAGCGATACGACGGGTTTTCTTTCAAAATAGATCGGCTGATCGCTAAAAATCGTGATCGCTTGAACCATTTTAGCATGATATCTACGAAAAAATAGGCCCAGAATGCCAGAAAACCAGCGACGGCAAAGGCTGAAATCAATTGCCAACTTTTTCCTAAACCGTACACTTCTTCAGCAACCACAATGGCAATCATCCCAAAGAAAACCGTTGACAAAAGCTGAGCATAATTTGAAACAAGTGTGAGAAAGGTAATCGTCCCTCGATGCTGCGACGGAAAGTAGTACAATCGACCAATGAAATTACCGACCATGTTTGGCGTAAGCATTCCTGTAACCAATCCAGCAAAGAAGGAATGAACGTTTCGTTTCCTGTCTTCATCCAGTTCGAGTAGTTTTAGTGTGATTTTCCACTTTTTATAGACCATCCAAATATTGGGAAACACCAAAACAATCGCCAAAACAAGGGAATATGGTCGAAGGATTTCAAAACTTTTCCATTTTTCGGGCTCTACTCCAGCGAGTTGTGTATAGAGCACATAACCAACAGCCACAAATAAGATCAGCTTTAGGAAAAAGAAGATTGCAGCTTGTTTTTTGTTAGTTTTAAGCACCGAAGCGTTTTTATGGTTGAAGATAAAATAATTCTAGGAATCGACCCCGGAACTACAGTAATGGGGTATGGTATTATCCATGTGAAGGGTAAGAAAATGGAGATGTTGAATTTCGGAATTATTGAACTGAAAAAACTCCCAACTCACCCAGATAAGTTGAAACGAATTCTGGATCGCCTAAACGGATTGATCCAAGAATATCGACCTGATGAAATGGCGATTGAAGCCCCGTTTTTCGGGAAAAATGTTCAATCGATGCTCAAATTGGGACGCGCTCAAGGAGTTGCAATTGCTGCTGCGTTGTTGCACGATGTTCCATTCGAAGAATATACCCCTCGTCGTATTAAGCAAGCCATTACTGGATCGGGAAGCGCCTCCAAAGAACAGGTAGCTGCCATGTTGCAAAAGCTACTTAAGTTCAAAGAAATCCCAAAATACTTGGATGCCACGGATGGATTGGGTGTCGCTGTTTGTCATCACTTTTCGAAAGGAGTGGGTGAACACAATAAGACTTCAAGTTCGAATTGGTCTAGTTTTGTAAAAAACAATCCTGGGCGAAAGCGGTAGTGAGCGGTAGTGGCAGGTTTGGGTGGATTTGAAAGGTGGTTTTTGGAATCTATTTCGCAATATTGCGAAATTGCAATATGTACACATGGCAACATTCAAACATTTCAAAAAATGAAAATCAAAAACAGAAAAAAAATAAATCCGACACCAGAAAACCAAAGCTTACTCCGACTCCAACTCTCCCAACTCCTCATTCATCTGCTCAAGCGATTCTGAATAAATTGCTTTCATTTCTTCCTGACGAGATCCGTAGTAATCCATAGAAGCTTCGTATGCCTCACGATCTAACTGAAAAGTCGATAATAACGAATCACCTGAGTGCTCCATTACCTTATAATAAATTGAAACTTGTCCGTACTGGTTTTGAATGTGCGACTCCAACTTCAACATTTCTTTGAGAACCGTCACCATTTTCTCCCTTGGAATGAGGTTATCCGGTGCAGGAAGACGTTCGATACTTCGCGAACAAGCCACGATTGATACTAAAAGCGCTATGAAAAAAAGTTGCTTCATCTATTGAATAACAATCGGCTTCCAACTGTTCCGTCAATGACCAATCCATTTCGATAAACAAGGTTTCCATTCACAAAAGTCATATCCACACTATTCGAGAAATTCACTCCTTCGAACGGTGACCAACCACATTTGTACAAAATATTCTCTTTCGATACCGTGTACTGTTGTTTTGGGTCTACCACCACGATATCAGCGTAATATCCTTCACGGAGATAACCACGATCTTCCACTCGGAATAAGTCTGCTGGAGCATGCGCCATTTTCTCAACAACGCGCTCAATAGAAATCATGTTTTGTTCTACCTTCTCCAACATCGCCATGAGTGCATGCTGAACCAGTGGACCTCCCGAAGGAGCCGTGAGGTATTTATTTTGTTTTTCTTCAATTGTATGCGGTGCATGATCCGTTGCAATCACATCAATTTTGTTATCGAGAACAGCTTGAAAAATTGCATCACGATCACTCGCTTTTTTTACGGCCGGGTTCCATTTGATGAATGTTCCCTTTTCGTCGTATTGTTCATCCGAAAACCACAAGTGGTGAATACACGCTTCTGCGGTGATCTTCTTTTCGTTCAATGGCGTTGTGTTATCGAATAACTCAAGTTCCTTTGCTGTACTAATGTGAAAAATGTGCAAACGGCTTCCGTGCTTTTTGGCTAACTCTACCGCTGCAGACGAACTCAAATAACACGCTTCCTCACTTCGAATAATTGGATGCATGCGAATCGGAATATCCTCTCCATATTTCTCTTTTGCCGCTTCAAGGTTTGCTCGAATTGTTCCCTCATCTTCACAATGCGTAATGAGTTGATGATCCAATTGGAAAATTCCTTCCAAAGTTTCTCGTTCATCCACCAACATGTTTCCTGTTGACGATCCCATGAAAATTTTGACTCCCGCAACATCTCGCTTACTCACCTTTTTGAGTTCCTCAAGGTTATCGTTTGTGGCTCCCATGTTGAAACTGTAATTCGCAATGGAAACTTCGCTGGCGCGTTGGTACTTTTTCTCGAGTTCTTCGATCGTTATTGCCGCTGGTTTTGTGTTCGGCTGTTCCATATAGGAAGTAATTCCTCCCGCTACAGCTGCTCTTGATTCAGATTGAATATCGCCTTTATGCGTTAATCCAGGCTCACGAAAATGCACCTGATCATCAATACATCCAGGCATCACAAACTTCCCTTCAACATTGATTTCCTCCGCATTTGAATCGTTTGAAATGGAAGGAGCAATCTTCTCGATTCGACCGTTCTTGATTAAAATATCAGCGACGAATTGTCGTCCCTCGTTTACAATAGTTCCTAATTTGAGGATGGTTGACTTCATAATTTCATTCTACGCATTTTCCAAACTCCGAAAAACGCTTCTTTAAAAATTCCTGTACTCATTTTTGACTCTCCATACACGCGATCGATAAAGGTGATGGGAACTTCAGTGATTTTAAAACCGTGTTTTTTGGCAGCATATTTCATGCAAATTTGAAATGCGTAGCCTTTGAACGTCACTCCGTCCAGATTGATTTTTTGAAGCACCTCACTTCGGTAGCATTTGAATCCCGCTGTTGTGTCCTTGATGCTAATCCAAAGAATCATGCGTACATATACGCTCGCAAAATACGACATCAAAATACGCTTCAACGGCCAGTTTTTCACTTTCCCTCCTTTCACATAGCGCGAACCAATACTGAGATCAGCTCCATCTTTGTGACATGCGTTATAGAGTCGAATTAAATCATCTGGATCGTGAGAGAAGTCGCAATCCATTTCGAAAACGTAATCGTAATCGTTTTTCAATGCCCAGCGAAAACCATGAATGTAAGCTGTACCCAATCCCAATTTTCCTTCACGTTCTTCGAGGTGAATTCGACCGGGAAACTTCTCCATCATTCGCTTGATTATAGAAGCTGTTTGGTCTGGTGAGCTGTCATCCACATAGAGAATATGAAAATCCTTTTCCAAGGACATAACCTTTTCAGTCATGCGTTCAACATTCTCTTCTTCGTTGTAAGTGGGTATAATTACTATTGCGTCTGACACTTCTCTCTATTAAAGTGTCGCTAAAATAAGTATTAATCACATATCACCCTATTCAACCCTCCAATTCTTCGCTTTGTTCTATCTTTACATTAACAATTTTTGGAAATTCAATGATCCGCGCTCTAGTTTGCTTTTTTCTCTTTTCAGCTCTTCCGATTTTCGGTCAAGACATGAGAAATATTGAATTATTGGATCAATGGGAAGATGATACACTGGTTGTTTTTACTCACGGAATGCGCTACAACGAATGTTGGGGATTTACGCACAATGGGGATGAATATGCTGTGGCTGGCTCAACTGAAGGAACGCACTTCTTTCTCATCAGCGACACCGACAAACTGATCCCCGTTGGATTTGTGAAAGGTAATTATGCCCATGGATCGGTTATTCATCGCGATTTCAAAACGTATCAACACTATATATATAGTGTATGCGACGAGGGATTGAGCAGCCTACAAATTATCGATATCTCAAATCTTCCCAATTCTGTTTCATTGGTAAAAGAAGATTCCGTGAACTTTGCGCGGGTACACAACATCTTTATTGATACAAGTAATGCCATTCTCTATGCATGTACAGTCGCTGGTTCTTCAAATGGAACGCTTTTGCCTGCTGTTTCCATGCGCGTTTATTCTCTTAGTGATCCCTTAAACCCTTCACTTTTGTGGACAGGACCAAATGATATTCCAGAAGTACACGATGCTTATGTTCGGAACAATATCGCTTATCTCAACTGTGGATTTGATGGGCTTCGCGTGTACGACTTCACCAACCCGACTTCTCCCCTATTTCTACAAAACTTAGGATTTTATCAAGAGCAAGGTTACAACCATCAGGGTTGGCTTTCTCCAGACGGAACGAAATACGTGTTTGCAGATGAGACAAATGGAAAGAAGGTGAAGTTTTGTGAAGTAGAAGACAACCTTGTCACAATTCGGGGATATTTCGGCACCAACTACGAAGAGAACAGCGTCCCACATAACATTGTTGTGAGCAATCGCTTTGCGTATGTGGCCTATTACAATGAAGGATTGCGGATTTATGACATGAATGAACTTCCTCCGAAAGAGGTTGCACACTTTGATACACACCCTGAAGAAGAAGGTCCATATACGATGAACGGAGCGTGGGGTGTTTACCCAGAACTTCCATCGGGGAGAGTGTTGGTATCAGATCGTAAAAATGGATTATTCCTGTTTCGATTTAGGGATGATATCTTGGGTGCTACAAATGGAAATGAACTGGTTGTATTTTCGAATCCAAATGCGCAAGGAAATCCCATTCAATTTAGAATTGACAATCCTTCTGTTGATGAATTCAACTACCGAATCGTGGACATGACAGGAAAAGTAATTGAAGAGAAAACCGTTGTAAAACAAAGCTACGCTTCTTCCACTGTTTCTCTATCCGTTGGCGTTTATCACTTACAAGTGAATTATCAGGATTATTTAGATGACACGATCGAGTTGCATCAAAAGATTATGATTTACTAACTTCTTCCACCGCATCTTTAATCAAATCTGTCTCGTATCCTTTGGATGATAAGAAGCGATACACCTTCGCTTTTCGTTTGTAGGGATCTTTCTCCTTTGCAGACATCTCCCATTTTCGTTCTGCGAGGTGAAGTAAGTTTTGCCAGTATTCGTCTAAATCAATTTCCTTAAACGCCTTATCAATGGAGTAGTTTGAGATCATCTTTCGCTTCAGCTCTGTACGAATTTTAATGCGGCCCCATCGTTTGATACGTACCTTTCCAGAGGTAAAAGCTTCTGCGAAGCGTTCTTCACTTAAAAAATTAGAGGAGATAAGTTCTGCCAGTAAACGATCCTGGTCTTCTCGGTCAATCGACCACTGGTTCATTTTTTTGATGAGCTCGAATGAACACCGCTCCTGGTAAGCACAAAGCGCTTCTAATCGCGCTTTGGCTTCCAGTAGTGAGTATTTACGCTCCGACTTCATGTCAGAGTGTAATTTCTTCTTTCTTCTTATTGATGAATGCGTATTGCAACAAATGGTTCGCAGAGTTTCCTTGAACAGGAATCCACTTTTTGTATTTGAAGAACCACTTCATCTGCTTGGAAATAAGTCCTTTCTTGAAGTACGCTTCCAAATACGGATGAACATGCAGCGAGAATCCACTTTCTTTTTTCGTTTCGAGGAGATATACCAAATTATTTTCGATCTCTTCAGCAAACAAAATAGATGCTTGTACTTCTCCCGTTCCATTACACGTTGGACACTTTTCCGAAGTCGTGATATCCGTTTCTGGACGTACACGTTGGCGCGTAATTTCAACTACTCCGAACTTCGATGGAGGAATGATATTGTGCTTCGCACGGTCGTTGCTCATGGCTGCTTTCAGCGTGTTGAACAATTCCTTGTTGTTGGCACGATCATGCATATCAATGAAATCAATACACACAATTCCTCCCATGTCGCGTAATTGCAATACACGCGCAATTTCTTTGGCCGCCTCCATGTTCGTTGAAAGCGCATTGCTTTCTTGTCCATCAGCTCCTTTTCTGTTACCACTATTCACGTCAATAACGTGCATGGCTTCAGTATGCTCAATAATGAGATATCCTCCACTTGGCAACGGAACTTTCTTTCCGAACAACGCTTTAATTTGACGGTTGATTCCAAATCGTTCAAAAATTGGAATTTTGCCATCATAGTGTTTCACCATTTTCTCGCGACCAGGAGCAATTCCAGAAACATATTCTTTGATGCTCGCAGCCAACGTTGGATCATTCACATGAATGTTCGTAAAATCGGCATTTAATAAATCTCGAAGGATGGTAGACGTTTTGTCCATTTCTCCCAAGACACGTGATGGTGGTTTTGCGTCTTGCAAGTTTCCGTGCAAGAGTTTCCATTTCTCGATCAAGTTTCTGAGGTCTTGATCGACCAATTCGATTTTCTTTCCCTTTGCTACTGTTCTGATGATTACCCCGAAGTTTTTCGGTTTAATTCCCATTACAACTTCCTTCAAACGTTTCCGTTCTTCGGAATCTTTAATTTTCTGAGAAATCGAAACTTTATTTGAAAAAGGAACCAACACGAGGTATCTACCCGCCAGCGTAATTTCGGCACAGAGTCTCGGTCCTTTAGAGGAGATTGGTTCTTTCGCCACTTGAACCAAAATAGGCGCCGAAGAAGAGACGACATCTTTAATTTTACCGTCTTTGGGAATATCCTTCTCCGATTTGAAATATAGCAAATCAGCTACATTCTGCTTGTTCCGCAATGTATCGCGGCTAAACTTATTAAGTGAATTGAACTGTGGGCCCAGATCAAGGTAATGCAAAAAGGCATCCTTTTCATATCCCACATCTACAAAAGCGGCATTCAAACTAGGAACTACCTTACGGACACGCCCAAGATAAATATCTCCCACGGCGAATTCCGCATTGCCTTGTTCTTCATGCAACTCAATAAGCTTACCGTCATCGAGCAGAGCAAGCCAGATGCCATTTCGTCTGGCATCGACTATTAATTCTAAACTCACGAAAGCTTAATTTTAATGAATAAAAAAGAAAACTTAGTAGTTATTCCAACCACTAAGTTTTCAAAGTAAGTTTCGAAAAAGATTATTTCTTTTTCTTGTGACGGTTTTTTCTTAGTCTTTTCTTACGCTTGTGCGTCGACATCTTATGTCTTTTTCTTTTTTTACCACTTGGCATAACCTATATTTTTTTCTATTAAACTTCTTGGTTGCAGTGCTCTTCACTAAGGTGAAAAAAAACACTCCTGCTTTTAGACAGGAGTGCAAAGATAATAATTTCGTTTAAATTTTACGAATCCAATCGAAATTAAAGTGTTATTTTACTTTCACCTTCGACTTTACGTCCTCTACGAATGTTTTCGCCGGCTTAAATGCTGGCACATTGTGAGCTGGAATGATGATCGCAGTGTTCTTTGAGATATTTCTACCAGTTTTCTCCGCTCTCTCTTTCACGATGAAACTTCCGAACCCACGCAAGTAAACGTTTTGCCCTGATGCCAATGATCCTTTGATCGATTGCATGAATGCTTCAACAGCTTTCAACGCCTCAACTCTCTCTAATCCTGTTTCTTCTACAATGTCTGCTACAATATCTGCTTTTGTCATAACTATTAAATATTTGTTCTTTCCTTGCTTAAAGCGCTCAAAAATAAGTTTCTAATTTGTTTTATTCTGTAGTTTTGCCCAACATTTTTTCGATTTTTCCATAAATGACAGATTTTCATCTACTAATAGCCGATTGGTATAGACTAAATTTTAGAGAGTTACCATGGCGAAATACCAAAAATCCATATTTCATCTGGCTATCCGAAATAATCATGCAGCAAACGCGCATCGAACAAGGAACGGCGTATTACCTTAAATTCATTCATGCATACCCGACCGTTTTTGACCTCGCCAAAGCAACCGAAGAGGATGTTTTAAATAATTGGCAAGGACTGGGATATTATTCGCGTGCTCGGAACCTGCACTACTCTGCTAATTATATAGTAGATGAATTAAATGGTGAATTTCCTTCCACCTACGACGAAATTCTAAAACTAAAAGGTGTCGGCTCGTACACAGCTGCAGCCATTGCTTCTTTCGCATTTAACGAACGAAAAGCCGTAGTCGATGGAAACGTATACCGTTTTCTGAGTCGTTTGTTTGACATCTCCACACCGATTGATTCAACACAAGGAAAGAAAGAGTTTCAGTTGATAGCCAATGAACTAATTGAACGTGCAGTTCCTGAAATTCACAATCAAGCCATGATGGAAATTGGGTCGGTTATTTGCGCACCGAACCCAAAATGTGAAGAGTGCCCCGTCAATATTCACTGCTTGGCTCGAAAAAATGATACAATCGATCAACGTCCGGTCAAAACAAAAAAAACAAAAGTGCGCGATCGATACTTCCACTACCTTATTTATAGCTTCGACGGAAAAACCATCATTACGAAACGTACGAAAAAGGATATCTGGCAAAATATGTATCAATTCCCACTCATCGAGACTTCGAGTAATGAGATTCCTGCACACATTGAGAATCGGGTTCAATTTTCATCCGAACCTCAAAAACACATTTTGAGTCACCAACGGATTTATGCACGATTCCATCATATAGAAGAGGAGCCAAAAACAGCCGAAAAGGATTTTATATCGATTCAAGAAAGTGACATTCAAGACTACCCTTTGCCGCGAATCATCGATCGATATCTTGAAAATTTATAAATCCATCATCATTTTTTACTACATTTAATAAACTGAGAAAAGAAATGAAAACACATTCATTGTACTCTCAGGTTCGTATATTTGCTTTAATAAATAACTATGGCAGGAAGCGTAAATAAAGTCATCTTAATCGGTAACCTTGGGAAAGACCCAGAAGTTCGACACCTTGAAAATGGCGCCGTTGTTGCAAATTTTCCAATTGCAACATCAGAGACATACACGGATCGAAACACAGGCGAGCGTAGAGAAAACACTGACTGGCACGACATCGTTTTATGGCGAGGTTTGGCTGAAGTAGCAGAGAAATATCTCCGAAAAGGTCAGAAAGTGTACATTGAAGGGAAGCTCAAAAAGCGTTCTTGGCAAGATAAAGAAGGAAATACGCGCTACACAACAGAGGTTGTTGCCGATGAAATGACAATGCTTTCCAGAGCTGACAATCAGCAACAAGCATCGAGTGCTCCGTATAATTCGGGAGGCACTCCGCCGCAACCTAGCAAAGTAGATGACATCATCAATAATGACTCGGACGATCTTCCGTTTTAATTTGTATTCATGACTTCAAGTGACCCCCTGAGTATTACGCCCCTAATTACCGAACCCATTTCGGATGCAGGGGCACAAATTGCCGGATTCAATACTACACAACTCGTTATCGCAAGTGTGGTTCTATTACTTTTATTACTTATTTCTGCGCTCGTTTCGGGATCTGAAGCAGCGTTCTTTTCGCTCAGTCCAACGGATAAAGAAGAAGTAAAAAATGACTCTGAGAAAAAAGCATCTTTCGTCAATCGAATGCTAAATCGTCCGAAGGAATTGCTCGCAACAATTCTTATCGTCAACAACTTTATCAATGTTGGGATTGTTATTCTGTCGAGCTCGATTTTTGCCGCGCTCACCGCAGATTCAGAAATCAATGAACTCCTCCACTTCTTAATCGAAGTAGTTGCCATTACCTTAATATTATTGCTCCTTGGTGAGGTAATTCCTAAGATCTACGCCACAAAAAACGCCCTTGGATTTTCCAAAATGATGGGACGTGCGTTGTACCTTCTGAATCGTACCCCACCTATTTCTTGGATTCGCTATCTACTTGTTCGTGGATCATCTTTTATTCAAAAAACAGCTGGAAGCGGAAAGGTAAGCATCTCATCAAGTGAGTTGGAACAGGCGCTCGCCCTCACAAAAGACGATGACGTTTCAGATGAAAAACAACGAATTCTCGAAGGAATTGTCAAGTTTGGAGGAACCGATGTACGTCAGATTATGCGTTCTCGAATGGATGTTTACGCCATTGAAATGAACAGTAGCTATGACGAAGTCATGGAAATGATTCTCGACTGCGGTCACTCGCGCATCCCTGTTTACGAAGAAACCTTCGATCAAATCCAGGGCGTGCTCTTCATTAAAGATTTACTTCCCTTCCTTGGAGAAAAGAAAGAAGACTGGAACACCTTGATTCGCAAGCCTTTCTTCGTTCCTGAAAACAAGAAAATTGACGACCTCCTGAAAGAATTTCAAGAAAAACGCTTTCACATCGCTATGGTCGTGGATGAATATGGTGGAACAAGTGGAATTGTCACCTTGGAAGACATCCTAGAAGAAATTGTAGGAGATATCACCGATGAATTCGACGACGACGAGGTTATTTACACTAAAATTGATGAGAACACATATTTATTTGAAGGAAGAACGTCTTTAGTTGACTTCTTCAAAGTGTTGAACATCGATGAAAAAGATTCAGAAGCCTACACGAGTATTGCCGATTCTTTAGGTGGATTTATCACCGAAAATGCGGGTAGAATACTGATGAATAACGAATTCATTGTAGCGGGCGACTTAAAACTAATCGTTGAGTCGAGTGACAAGAAACGTGTAAAAATGGTGAAGGTTATCAAACAAGAAACGCAATTGGAAAAATGAGATTACTTCTTTTATTTACAGTCATTATCACCGTTGCATCCTGCACAGAACCAACGTATACGCCGAAACCGCCAACCTATTTACGTTTAGAACTACCTGAACCCAACTACGTGGAGTATGCAGATAGTTGCCCATACACCTTTGAGATCTCGAATCTGTATACAGTTGAAAATGCCCCCGACCAAACGGATGGTACCTGTCACAAACGTATCAACCTTGGACCACTAAACGGAATGGCATACATCCGATACTGGGACATGACTCAACCACTTTCTTACTACGTAAACAGTGCAAACGATGAAATTGATCGGCATAAGCTAAAAGCAAACAACATTGTAGATGAACGCATTATCCGTCCGGAAGATCGCGTTTTCGGTAGCTTTTTTGAGCTTCAAGGAGATGTTGCAACTCCATTTCAATTCTACCTTACAGACAGCACTTCTCGCTTTCTCTATTGTGAAGTATTGTTTAATTCAACGCCCAATTACGATTCGCTTCGTCCCTCACTTAATTACGTCAAACGTGATTTAGAAAAATTCATGACCACATTAAAATGGGAATAATTCGGCATTCACTGGCGTACCTCAGCTTAGGAAGCAACGTAGGCAACCGCGAACGACACCTCGAAAACGCTCAACGCGAGCTAGCGGAACACGTAGGAAAAATTGTTTCCGTTTCACCATTGTATGAAAATCCCCCATTTGGGTTTGAAGCAGAGCAACATTTCTTGAATCTTTGCTTGTGCATACAGACCACTTTATCCCCCTCAGAATTGCTTCAAAAATGTAACAAAATTGAGTTTTCGATAGGAAGGGTTAAAAAATCGACGAACGGTATGTATCATTCGCGCTGCATCGACATCGACATCATTCTTTTCAATAATTTAACCATTGATTCTGAAGCGCTTACAATTCCACACCCTCACTTCAGAAAAAGACGCTTCGTTCTTAAACCTCTGAATGACATCGCATTTAACAAAATAGACCCAGAAACATCCCTCACCATCGAACAACTCTTGGCAAATTGCACGGATGAATCAGACATGAAGATTTGGACTCAATCTTGATTTTCCCTGTTTATCTTGCTGAGCGCTTTTTGTTAACGAAAAAAATATGTAATATTGCAGGTGAAATTTGATTAGAATTTATTTAGAACAAACATGAAAAAACAAAGCATCAGAGTTTTGGCATTGGCTGCAGTTGCAGGTACTACTGTATCTAGCTGTACATTGTTGAAGGATTTAGAGTACGAGGTTACTCCTTGCCCACTGGAAATGCACGGTGACTCAGTACAAGTAACAGTTGATATCACTTTCCCAGAGAAAAGTCTCAACAAGAAAGCATCTGCAGAAATTACTCCAATGTTAGGAGAAACGGCATTGAAGCCTGTAACCTTCCAAGGAGAAAAAGCAACTGGAAACGGAAACGTGATTCAGTACAAGCCAGGAGGTAAATACACATACACTGATGTTGTTGCATACAAACCAGCATTCGAAAACACAGAGTTGATGATTACTGGAACAGTTTCGAAAAAAGGAACTGTAAAAGATGAAATCGATCCAATCGAAATCTGTAAAGGAACAATTGTAACACCATTGTTGGTTAATAAATCTGGTCAAGTTCGTTTGGCTGACGATAAGTTCGAGCGTGTAACGCCTGAAACTGAGTTTGCTCAAATCAATTACTTGAAAGGAAAATCAAATGTTCGTACTTCTGAATTGAGAGAAGACGACATCAAGGAAACTGAAGCATGGTTGGCTAGCGCTGAAACAAATCCTAAAATCGACATCAGATCGATCAAAGTTACAGGATACGCTTCACCTGAAGGAGAAGAAGACAAAAACGGAACGCTTTCATCTGATCGTGCCACTACAGGTAAAGAGACAATGATGAAACTTGCTGATAAAGCGAAAAACACAAAAGCATCTGACGAAGGTATCTACTCAACTGTTGGTAGTGGAGAGGATTACCCAGGATTCAAAAAAGCGCTTAAAGCAGATACTCAAATGAACGAAGATGACAAGAATCTTGTTATCCGTGTGATCGAAATGAACGCTAGCTCTGCACAACGTGAGGAGGAATTGCGTAACATGCGTGCAACATTCACGTACTTGGACAAAAACATCTTCCCATTGCTTCGTCGTTCTGAAATCGTAACAAACTACGATTTGACTGGATTCTCTGATGAAGAATTGAAAAACTACTCTGTATCTAACCCAGATACATTGAACTTGGAAGAATTGTTGTTCACAGCAACTCTTTACGAAGATTTGAACGAAAAATTGAGAATTTACAAAATTGCTGAAGGTCGTTACGCTGAAGATTACCGTCCATCTAACAACGTTGGAGCTGTATTGTACATGCAAAACAAAGTTTCTGAAGCAAAAGCGAAATTCGAAAAAGCTAACGGAATCAAAGACAACGAAATTTCTAAGAACAACTTAGGAGCTGTTGCTATCGTTGAAGGAGACAGAGAAAAAGCATGGTCTTTATTGAACCAAGCAGGATCTTCTTCTGAAACTTCATACAACAAAGGAGTATTGAACATTCAAGATGGAGATTACGATGATGCAGTTTCAAACCTTGGTTCTGAAGCTACATTCAACAAAGCATTGGCTCAATTGTTGAACGGTAACCCAAGTGCTGCAGTTAGCACAATCGACAACTCTGTTGACGCTGAAACTGCTCAAGGTTACTACTTGAAAGCTATTGCCGCTGCTCGTCAAGATCAATTGAACGAGTTGGTTAACAACCTTAAGAGCGCAATTGCAAAAGACGGAAGCTACAAAGCAAAAGCAATGAAAGATCGTGAGTTCTTGAAATATGCTGAAAACGCAGCTTTCACAGCAATCGTGAAGTAAAAGATTAAATAAAATCTTATCAAATAAAAAGCCCTGACTCTCTTGAGTTGGGGCTTTTTATTTTACGGTAATGTTAAGCTAATACTATGCTTTGCTCATTTAGAATAAATTATTGTTTATAACTGTTCATATCCTTGTCAAGGAAGTTCAAGAAACCACACTCATACTAAAACGTTTAATTCAACAACTTGAGAGATGTCTCACGGAAAACACTCCCTGTATTTCTTAATAATCTCCGAAAACCTGTGTAAAACTCGACTTTGAAGATTACAAATGATCACGTAACTTGCGCATACGAAACCATCAAACTTTTGTTTGAAGCTAATATTACTCTACATGTTGCGTGCTATCCAAATGCTAGCAATCCTACTGCTCCCAATTCTAAGTTTCTCCCAAGCTCCTTGGATAAATGAAATTCATTACGATAATTCTAGCGGTGATGTCAATGAAGGAATTGAAGTTGCCGGTCCGGCGGGAACAAACCTCGCTTGTTACGAACTGATCCCTTACAATGGAAATGGTGGCGTAAGCTACAGCAACACCGCTCTTTCTGGTACAATCCCAGATGAAGGTTGTGGTTATGGAGCCATCTGGTTTCCAATAGCAGGACTTCAAAACGGAGCTCCTGATGGAATCGCGCTGTATGATAACTGTACAAACACTCTTATTTCCTTATTGAGTTATGAAGGTACTTTTGTTGCTGTAAGTGCTCCAGCAACAGGTGCCAATTCCACTGACATTGGTGTAGCTGAAACAAGCTCTACGCCAATTGGTGAATCGCTACAACTTACTGGATCAGGAAACAATAGCGGTGCATTTTCATGGACAGGACCAAGCGCAGCTTCTCCTGGGACACTCAATACAGGACAAACAATTGCACCGTGTGGTGCCGCCAACACAATTACTTCTGGTGCTGTTAGTGGCGGTCCGTTTACAGTGAACTGTACCAACTCTACTTCCGACGCAGGAACAATTGACTTCACTTCATCAGGAACATTCAATGCAGGAAATGTGTACAGCGTAGAACTGTCAGACGCTTCGGGTTCTTTTGCCACTCCAACGGTTGTTGGAACACTTACATCCACAGCAAATACAGGAACGATTTCTTTTACGCTCCCTTCTACTCTGGCATCTGGAACAGGGTACTTGATGCGTATCGTTTCTGACGATCCTATTGTTACGGGTTCAACGAGTACGACCTCTATTCAAATCATTCAAGCTGCACCTTGTGTCTCACCTACTCCTACTGGAACAGGTGTTATCATTAATGAATGGTCGAATGGACCAAGTGGCAATCAAGAGTTCTACGAATTTGTAGTTGCAGGTCAATGTGGTACACTTGTCGATATTCGCGGTTATATTCTCGACGACAACAACGGAACGTTTACCGCACCAGCAAGCTATTCGGGAACATCCTCTGGAATTGCAAATGGACACTTCAGGTTCGCAAACGCAGCACAATGGTCTTCAATTCCAGTAGGGTCACTCATCGTTGTATACAATAGTGACGACCCCAACCCTGCACTACCTGCAGATGACCCAACGGACGCCAACAATGACTCATTATACGTGGTTCCTCACGACGACGTACTTTTTGAAAGATGTACTACACTTCCTGCTCCCACTGCTCCCGACTCGGTTTATTCGCCATGCACCTACGCCACAGCGCCTTTGAATGGATGGGGACCTTTAAGCTTGAGAAACAGCGGTGACGCTATCCAAGTGCGAAATCCCGATGGAAGCTATTACCACGGTGTTTCTTACGGAGGATCTGAAATGACTGGAGGCCCAAACAATCTCAAACTCTTCACCGGAAGCGGTAGCGGTATGATGGGCTGGTTCAGCGACGGTGACTTCTTTGATGCCGCACAATGGAATTCGGGTCCAGTTTCTGCAGGAACAGAAACACCAGGACTTCCAAATAATGCTGCGAACGCGGCTTGGCTTGTACTTATGCGTGATCCAAGCGCTGCCTCGTGCCCAATTGTTGTTTTACCCGTTGAACTAATCAATTTTGGAGGGAAGCGAATCGATAATGACAACCTCTTGTATTGGCAAACTCAAACAGAAATAAACTCTTCATTTTTTACGCTTGAGCGAAGCACTGACCTTAAAGAATGGGATGTTATCTCGATTGAACCGGCAGCAGGAAATAGTCAAGATGTATTGGGATACTCTTTCATGGATCGTGGGTACGAAGACGGTATGATGAACTATTACCGCTTGAGTCAAACCGATTTTGATGGAACGACCAAAACCTTCAATAAGACTGTCTCAATTGACGATACCGAATTGGATGTTAAACTCGTGAAAATTGTCAACTTACTCGGACAGGAAATTTCTCAAGACACACCTGGAGTACAAATTCATGTGTATAGCAACGGTACTTCAGAAAAGGTATTTAAGTTGTAAACTTAGTTGAGCTGAGTCGAACACTATCCTTTTCTTTTTTTCCATAACTGCAGCAAATATTCTTGTTCAGCCTGTCCTTTCGTTGGAGTTAAACGTGTTTCAGCCTCCAACTCCAAGCAATCCATCAATGTGGAATAGCCCGAATGCGAAATAATCAACTTTGCGCTTCGAATAAGTGCATCCTTCTCCCTCCAACTTCCTTTACATTGATTGGGAAAATTCTGAGAGGTCGCATGCACAACATGAAGTCCTGAAGGAGTTGACGGATCATTCAGCACCTGTTCGATCAATTGAACGGCATACGATTCTGGTCCACTTGCCACAAGCACAGCTTCAACTGATTTCATTTCTTTTTTCAGATAGAGCGCAAAGCGAGAATAATGTCCGATGTATGTTCCATTTTCAGGACAGTCAGCGCTAAGTTTCCCTGCCAAAGACGATCGATCATCATCCATCAACCACACATATGTAAAACGCTTTATCAACTTTCGGTGTAAAGCATTCACTCCTCCTTCGTACCATTTAACAGGCAAGTTCAATTGATGCGTAAGGAAAATAGATGGAACCCCTTCCGAACAAAAACCGTAGCGATGGTCAGAAATAACTACATCAATTGCATGTATCTTAACGATTGACGCGACCTCTTCTCGTTCCTCATTCAGCCGCTTTCGCAACGCGTTTGAACGCTTCAATAAATCCCATCCGAAGTGACCTTTCCCACCAAACTGAAAAGGGTAACCAGCATGAGGAACAAACGTAACATCACTAAAATACTCTTCAAAAACACGCTTCTGACGATCGTCGCATGCGATCCATACATCGTTGTTTTGAATCACCAATTGATGGATCAAACCAATGCACCGCGAAACATGTCCCATTCCCCAATTCAATGGAGAAATTAGAACCCGTTTATCTTGTACATCTTCTGGCCGAATCATTCAGCTAAAGATATCAATTTCCATAAGGAAATGCGTCCAACACAACCTTCATCCTGTTAACTTTGAAATGCTCCGCACGTCAAAAAGTCATTGTTAATCCCAACTTTGATAGTATCTTTATCGTCTAATAAACAGAAACACAAAACTATGTTCGATAATAACGAATTCAAAAAATACGCAACAAAGCACATGGGCATCAACAGCATGCACATGGAAAACTATATTCAATCCTCTCTTACACCTTATATTATTGAGGAACGACAATTGAATATGTCGCAAATGGACGTTTTTTCCCGTTTGATGATGGACAGAATTATTTTTCTTGGAACAGGAATCAACGATCAAGTTGCCAATATCATTAATGCACAGTTGTTGTTCTTGGAATCAGTAGATCCGAAGAAAGACATTCAGATTTACTTGAACTCTCCAGGAGGATCAGTTTATGCAGGTCTTGGAATTTACGACACGATGCAATACATCAATCCAGACGTAGCGACAATCTGTACAGGAATGGCTGCATCAATGGGAGCTGTTTTGTTATGTGCAGGAGCTGACGGAAAACGTTCTGCGTTGAGACACTCTCGTGTTATGATTCACCAACCGTTAGGAGGTGCACAAGGACAAGCTTCTGACATTGAAATTACAGCACGTGAAATTCAGAAATTGAAGAAAGAATTGTACGACATCATTGCGACGCACTCTAAACAAGATTACGATAAAGTTTGGAACGATTCTGACCGCGATTACTGGATGACTGCATCAGAAGCGAAAGAATATGGAATGGTAGACGAAGTATTGCTTCGCAACCCACACCAAAAGTAACTAAAGAATTATAGAGTTTCCTTGCCAAACCGTTTTAACGGCTTGGTGAGGACTTTATGTCAAAAAATATTATGGCGAAGAAAGATACAAACTGTTCATTTTGTGGCCGTTCGAGAGACGAAGTAGGAATGCTTATTGCAGGTGTCTCAGGACATATCTGTGAGAGCTGTGTGACGCAGGCCCATACTATTGTGAAGGAAGAAAACGTTGTTTCGGAAAGCACAAACGAACAAATCGTCAATGTAATGAAGCCCCTTGAGATCAAGGAAAAGTTAGACGATTATGTGATTGGTCAGGATGATGCGAAAAAAGTATTGTCTGTAGCCGTTTACAATCATTACAAGCGTTTGAACCAGCCTGCTCCAAAGGAGGATGAAATAGAAATTGAGAAGTCGAACGTGGTCTTGGTTGGACGAACAGGGACAGGAAAAACCTTGTTGGCAAAAACCATTGCAAAAATGTTGAACGTTCCTTTCTGTATTGCAGATGCGACGGTTTTAACAGAAGCAGGTTACGTTGGTGAAGATGTAGAAAGCATTCTTTCCCGATTGCTTCAAGCGGCAGATTACGACGTAAACTCAGCCCAACGAGGGATTGTTTTTGTTGACGAGATTGATAAAATCGCTCGTAAAAGTGACAACCCTTCAATTACACGTGATGTTTCCGGAGAAGGTGTTCAGCAAGCGCTTTTGAAATTATTGGAAGGTGCAACAGTAAACGTTCCACCACAAGGAGGACGTAAGCACCCAGAGCAAAAAATGATTCAAATTGATACCAAAAACATCCTATTCATTTGTGGAGGAGCGTTTGATGGCATCGAAAAGATCATTGCAAATCGTGTGAACCGTCAAACGATTGGTTTTGCGTCAGTAGATGAAGCAGCACAAGTCGATAAAGAGTCGTTATTGAAATACGTGAACCCAACAGACATTAAATCCTTTGGATTGATTCCAGAGTTGATTGGACGTTTCCCTGTGTTGACGTACTTGGAGCCATTGAGCGCCGAAAGTTTGAAACTGATTCTGACGGAACCAAAAAATGCGTTAATCAAGCAATACATTCGTTTGTTTGAATTGGATGAAATTGATTTGAAATTTGACAGCGACGTTCTCGATTTTATCGTGGAAAAAGCCATTGAATTCAAGTTGGGAGCACGTGGACTTCGTTCCATTTGTGAAGCCATTCTAAATGACGCAATGTTTGATCTTCCATCGAAGAATGAGAAAGAATTCCGTGTAACAGCGGATTATGCAAAAGCACAATTCTCAAAATCGAAAATGGCGAAATTGAGAGTAGCATAACAGCGATTTAAAGAAATACAATGAAAACCTCGACTCACGAATGAGCCGAGGTTTTTTTTGGTTTAGTTGATCCGCGCAGGTTCAACTTCTTGCTTCTTGATGCGCAAATCACGCAATCTTCGAGCACCAAGAATAACCACCACTCGGGCAGTCGGAATGCGGTTTTTGTGGACGGTGCGTTCGTCTAATTCAATGCTCATACCAACACAAGCGTAGCGGCCACGTTTGAGATCAATCAACACTCTATTTCTTTTGAGTTCTCGCACGAACTGCTTCAGCAAATCTGTCTCTGTGAAATACGCTAAGGGAATTGGATCTGGCAATTCCTCCTTCTCCTCTTTTGTTAATCCTTTGGGCTTCCTTCCTTCATATAAATCCAAACTACTTATCCCCGCTTTTCGATCACAGTAAAATCGTTTCCCCTTGTTATTCACCAATTTTATGCGAAAAGAAAACTCTTTCGTGTAATTGAATTTCGAGGTAGATCGATTGAAAGCCCGTTGAAAGTGTTTCGTCAATGCGCGCCATTTTTTTGCATTAGCGTACTGCGTGCCCTTCCAGGCCGTTGTTGCCAATTGCGCAATGAGCATTAAGTTCTTACTTTCTTCAAGTTCATCAGGGTGTTTGCCCGCAATATCTTTTGTTTCCGACATAAAGATGTGTACGAGTTCATCCATCCCTTCTTCCAAAAAGGGATACGGATCATCACTTGGAGGATAGGCTGCAATGGGCTGAACAGAGTCTTTCGCCTCAATCAATTCTTGAACACTGCTATTGAATACGCTCACTTGAGCCACCGAATAAAGGCAACACATCAGCAATCCGAACAGCGCTATTAACCTATTCATTTCCAACGGCTAAAATTTTACGTTTTATATCGGAAGGACTGTCAACCGAAGAAATAGGAACGCGCTCTACCTTAGGTCTAAAAAGTCCACTTTTCAATTGCTCCCATCCTTTCACAATAGCGATTTCGAATGGGGCAATCAAAAAGAAAATAATCGTTCGTTTCTTCTCAAATACAGGAACTTTGTTGGATGTTGATGCGAGGAATACATTATCGTCGAGATAGACATTTCTGACATCCAACGGAACACGAATGGTTTGTCCGTCTCTGTCTACACCAACCGAATCGAGTTCCAAGTATTTATCCGGAACATTTCGTGAAAAATAATCGCAATTAACCAATCCAAATGAACTTAATCCGAATCGCAGATACTCACGATTGGCAGCTTCCTGATCGGGAAACTCAGCTAATTCCTGCGCTCTTCTTTCTCTATACACTTTCGCATATTCTTCAAGAACTGTTTTCTCATACTTCTCCACTAAATCGCGTTCTTTCTGAGCCTCTTTCTGTGCCTTCTGGAATACTTTGAAATTGCTACGTTCTTTCGCTTGAATCCGCCTGATGGAGCCTTGAAAACTCGGCACTACAGGTATTCGATGAACCGTATCGCGGTATTCAAAAGACATGGTATAGTTATCATTTTCAATGTTCGGAGACAATTGGAGCTTTTTTATGACTCGTGGAAACCCATAGTAATTCATTTTCCGACCCGCTTCCCATCTTTTCTGACTTCGCTTAGTATCCTTTTTAATAGACTTCAACAAATTTTTTGTTTCGTCGGTTATCATCGTATCAATTTTCCACCTCTTACCTCTTGCAATCCACTGTTGATCGGCGTTAGAGGTATAGATGATTGGGGTGAAATCTTTTATCTTTCGAAGTGATGTACGTCTCCCCTTGTACACGGAAATAGACAATTCGTACGGGTCTTTTCTGCTCCTTTTATGTGTCAAATCGAGATAAATCGGGACTTGTTGAAATCCTGTCACTTGTCCTGCAGACAATCTATTCAACGAATCGAGAATACGCTTTTTTCGTTCTGCAATTCCACTTGAAACAGGAGCTTGCGCCTCTTCCCAGTTATTCGTAGTCTCGTCAAATGTGTAGAAATTTGAATTTTGAGAAGGTTGAAGGTCGTTCATCTCAACTTGAATGATGTTTTCTGGATTTGGGGCAAGTTCATTTCCTTTATCGTCATAGGCACGAAAATCAAGCATTCCTGCCGAGGAAAAAACTTCATTGCGCTCATCTGTCCGAAAGACCATTGGCATTCCTGTCAATGCATTTTCCAGTGGATCCATGTATTCTTTCACCACGACTTTTACCTCTCCTGTGTAGATTTGTCCCGATTGCGTCAGAAAAGCTTCACTTGGAATATCGAAAATTGTATTCTCAGTGCGGATCATTGTTTTAGCGTCTCCCGAAACAAATTGTACTTCTTCGCGCTGCTTGGAAATCGGCGCTAACTGATTATTAATCATTTCATCACTCATCAATATTTCACTTGAATAAGCCTGAACGCTCGAATTTTCGACATCCGCAATTTTTGCATTCCCAATATAATTTCCATCAACAATATCGGTTCCTTTTGCTATAATTTGTATCCGCGGTTTAACATCTTTCAATTCGCTTTTCTTTGTAACGGTGCAGTTCTCAAATTCCATCACCTTAACAGATGCAATCTCGTCCAATAAGGTCGGTGTTTCCATATTTTTGAAGACGATTCGCTCCATATTCCGCATTCGATTAGCCCAATCAACAAATCGTTTCGAGTTCTCAACAGTTACCTCATCGAAAACAACCGATTTCAGTGTTTTATTTCGAGCGAGTCGATTATTCAACCCTTCTACGGCGCAATTCTTAATGGTTAATGTTTCCATTTGAAATGCTTCAAATACATTTGGAACTCCCTTCGTTAAATAATCATCACAAGAGATGATTAAATTTTCAAGAGGATCTTTTAGTAAGAAGAATACTCCGACCTGATTTAGTGAAAGATCTTTATTACCCGAAATATCCAACACTTTCAAATTCCAAATTCCTTCTAGGAAAGCGAGTTGTTTCAATTGATTATTTCCCAAATAAAGATGCGTTAGCTTGTCCAATGATTCCAATTGATTCGGCAAATACTGAATGGAATTATTTTGGAGGTTCAGCGACTTAAGATTCACGCATTTCGCTAATTCAGGCGATACCGTCAAACAATTCGTATTGCTCAAATCAAGATGAGCTAATTCCGGTAAACTTCTATTTATGCCATCGATGGAAAAGGTGTTGAATCCGGGATTTTTAGAGAGGTTCAATTGTTCGAGAGAAGGAAGTCTTAGCGATTTAAAATTGATCTCATAGATAAAGTTTTCACTCAGATCGAGTGATTCTAGAAATGGAAATTGACTTAATTCTTTGGGAATCTCCTTTAATCCTTTAGCGCTCAAATCGAGATGTTTTACTCGCTTTGGCTCAACCAGAGCATCTTCCAAAGATGTGCAATAACTACAGGCGGAAACTTCATCAGATTGTGAAAACACAGGGAACCCGACGGTAATCGTGAAAAGTAAAATTAGTTTAGACATACGCATCATTTCTTCAAGATGTCTTGAAGTATAAAAGGTAAACACCTAAAACGAAAAAAAATGCAAAATGGTATTTGCGCTCGTCTTCAAGCAATCCTTCCGTATGTAGAATTATAAATTCGTAAAAAGTTACACTCACCTCATCGAAAGAAGTAAGTTAGAGAAAATGTAGAAGGCTGATTTGATCAGTTAATTTTGAATCTACAGTACTTTATAACCGAACCGCGTGCCGTAAATAATTTCTCGTAATGCGTCTTGATATGGAAGATTTCGCGCGTAGTCGGGTCAATATTTTCAGGAAGTTCTCCGTACAAATCCCACGTAAGTTCGAGCAATTCATAAGGCTGTGTTTTGATTTGCTCCTCCGTGTACTCAAACAGTAAATCGCTGTCGGTTTTCATGTGAACAATTCCACCCGGCTTCAATAATTTTCGGTAACGCTCAATAAACAAAGGAGAACTCAATCGCTTACGCGGCTTTTTGGGCTGAGGATCAGAAAAGGTCAACCAAATTTCATCCACTTCTCCCTCGGCGAAATAGTCATTAATGAAGTCGATTCGTGTCCGAAGAAAAGCAACATTCGTCATTTTATCGTTCAAAGCTTCTTCTGCTCCCACAAACATGCGGGCTCCTTTGATATCCACTCCGATAAAGTTTCGATTAGGGTAGTGTTTCGCCAAGCCTACGCTGTACTCTCCTTTTCCACATCCCAATTCCAACACGATGGGATTGTCGTTTTTAAAGTACTCTTCTCGCCACTTCCCTTTCATTGCAAAAGGCTCGTCAATAGCAGGTTCAAAGAAATTATCGAACTCCTTTACTGCTGCAAATCGTCTTAACTTATCCTTTCCTGCCATGTTTTTTTATTCGCGTTTAAGCGACAAAGATAATAAGCTGATTTCTATTCTGCAGATGCTTTAAAGGTGAGTTCAATTTTAATCCGTCATATTTCGAGCGAAATGCCCCTTTTGGATGCACATATTTGAATGAATACATCCATTTTAGCATGGAATGGAAGTTATACGATAAAAAAAGCGAGAGGGCAAATACCCTCTCGCTCTTGCAATTTCTGTCTTAACACTAGAAACACTAACCTAGAACCTATAACCGACAGCTAATTGCAACCACTGATTTTTATATCGTATATCGGAAGAAGTTCCATCGCCGTCATTCGACTGAAGGTCCCATCCAGCTCTTGGCGAAATCACCCAATCGTTCACGTTTACATCAAACCCAACTACTGCTCCCAAGGTATTTTTACGAATGTTTTCGTTCTCGTAACGTTCGAAATCCGTTGCGCTTAATGTTCCTGAAGTAAACTGGTCTTCTTTACTCATCAAGAATGAATATTGCGGTCCTGCCACAATCGTAAGCATCTTCGTTGGTTTGAATTCAAATAAAACGGGAATATCCAAATAGTTTGTTGTTCGCGTAAAGGTGTAGCTATTTCCTAAAACTTGTCCTTGTTCTTGAAATCCTTTTTGTGAGTAAATTACCGAAGGCTGAACTCCGACGTATTCTCCAAGTGGAATGGATATGAATGCTCCTCCCACAAAACCGGCCTTGCTGTTCGCTTCGAAATCTCCTTGATTCTCATCCCAAACGTTGGAAATATTGGCACCTGCCTTCAGACCAAAATTCACGTCTTCTCGTCTATCTTCTACTTCGGTTTGTGCGACTACTGAAGCCGAAACTACAACCATTGCTATTGTTAATATGTTCTTTCTAATATTCATAATGTTGATTTAAAGGTTCGTATTCGACAAAGGATAAGTCGAGAACCGTACCACAAATGAAGTACTAACCGACTAAAAGCATTTAAACGATTGAATTATAGACAATTGAAAGAAACAACAAACATAACAAGGTGCTCACAAAAACACCATTTTATTTTCAAACTGAAGAAAGGCTTTTCAAATTGAAAAACTAGAGGAAGATTCGCGTAACCGTGTTCCCTGCTACCAACAAGTACATTCCAGCATTCGTTTTCGATCGGTGAATTTGAAAGTGCTGTTGATCACTCCACGCTTCAATGAGTGCTCCCTCAATGGAATAGAGTTGAGCCGAAGAGTTTTGATGGAGGTCAATTAGAACTCGGTCGGAAAAATAAGAGATTGTTAAGGGATCATTAGGATTGAGCTCACCTACGGAAACGGAAGGATTCTCAAGTAAAAATGTACGATTTGAAACCACCTGATTGGTGTCCATTCCTCCACAAATAATCCAGCGATTGTTAGACAGTTTGGCAATTCCACGCAAATCCATCACACCATAAGGTTCCGAAACCTCATCGCTATACTGGTAGTCGTACAAAGTAAAATGGAGAATTCGAGCCGAAGGATTTACACCTCCGCTTCCGTCATAGGCAATTCCGTCATAATTATACGCCGTTGGTGCTCCTCCCACCCAAAACACAGTGTTTCCAGCAGAGCTACAAGCCGAACGATATCCAGCATCACCCGGAGCATCGTCTATTTGTTCCCACGTGATATCTGTTGGGTCAATTGGATTGATGAACCCTTTACGAACATATGTTCTAGCAACAAATGAGAAGGAACCTGAAACTCCTCCATGGTAATAAAGTGTATCGCCAATAATGGTTCCCGACGCGCCAAACGCTTTGAAAAAATTATCATTTGGAACCGATGTTCCCGCTTGCCATTGATCGAGGTAGGTATCGTAAATCTGTACTTCCGGACGATTTGCTGTGTTACTCCATCCCGTTACGACAAAAATCAAACTATCCTTGTACACCGCTTGTACGTGATCGTCAATTGGAATAGGAATGGGCGCTCCATCCGTTTCGTAACTGTCGGTTGTTGGATTGTAAATATGAACACGATCCGAAGACACTTCATTCCCGTTTGACAAGACATGATATCCACCTAAAATGTAGATCTTCCCGTTTACAAACGACGCTCCTTTTGCAATCTTGCCCAGGGTATCGGGTAACGGTGCAATTTCCGACCATGTATTCGTTGATACCGCATACTTAAAGCTTCGTTGATGAATTCCCGAATACTGTTTCGTTACATCGATTCCTCCAAAAGAATAGACAAACTCTTCGCCATTAACAACCGCTTCACACGCAGCATTATTTGCCGTGCGAAATGGCATGGTGTCCAGTTCAGTCCACGTCCAATTGAACTGCGCGAAGGTCGAAAACGACGCAAAACAAAGAATCAGGTTAACAAATCTCAACATAATAGCCCGTGTGTTTTCGGATATTGAGTACACGTCCTCCATCAAAAATCAAGTACTGTCCCTTGATTCCCATTAGTGTTCCTTCAATCACAGGCAATTTATCAAACGAAAGACTTTTCACCTTTGTAGGATACTCATCCACGGGATAATCGAGTTCAATGATTTCATCATTCTCAGAAAAGTATTCCGTGATATCCGCAGGAAGTTGTTCTTCCAAAGACCACTTTTCCTCTTCCAAGTCGATGGAATCATCCACCTCGTTTTTGAGCATGCGCTGCCAACTTGTTTTGTCCGTGAAAAAATCTTTTAACGCTACCTCTATCCTACCCGCTTCAAAACGGTTGGGAACTTCGGCTAATCGAATCGCTGCTGAGGCGCCTTGGTCAATCCATCGAGTCGGTACTTGCGTTGCTCTTGTAATTCCTACCTTCACCGCACTGGATGCCGCCAAATAAACAACGTGTGGTTGATTGTGGTGTTTTTCCTCCCATTCAGGATCACGTCCTTCGCCGAGGTGAGCTCGACATAATTCGGGTCGAAGAATACACTCTGCCGCTTCGGGTGCACTGATGAAGCAACTGTAGCAAAATCCTTGTCCAAATGACTTCTTGGTGACTTTACCACAATTCTTACAATTGATTCGTCCACCCCACTTCAATACAATTTCCTTTCCGATGAAATCATTCATTAATAACTCTTCGGACAGATCCAATCGGTATTCGATCGGATTGCCCAATGTCGCTTTCATCTTGTGGAGATTTCCCTCTGCCATTCTTTTACTGTTCAGGTAAGATTTTCATTTTGTCGGCAAAGTGATAGCAGTAATCACGTAAGTCTTCACAGATATTATGCTCACCCGTCGCTTTTTCAAATGTATCTGACATGGTCAACAAGGTTTGATGAAAGAACTGTTTCATCTCTTCGATGGACATGTCTTTGGTCCACAAATCAATCTTCATGGTATTTTTAGCCGCTGGATCCCAGATAGACAACAAAAATGCACGCGCCTCGGCATCTTTCACATCTCCATCTTCTGCACTCCACTTCATGCGAACAGGTAAGTTATTCTCGTTCATACCTACCTTTAGCTCAATTGCCGATGTCTTTACTACTTTATCTTCCATTAATCTGTTGTTTCGTATCCTTGTAAAATTTCGTTGTATCCTATATTTTTCAGTTCACTGAGTGGTAAGTCGGAGTGATTTTCCATGTATTGCTGCACCATTCTCCAGCCGAGGAATTGCCCTAGTCTATCTGGACCTTTTTCTGGAAGTCCCGGTGTGAATGGACCTTCTTGAAGCATATTCGCTTTGGTTCGTTCGTCCATGAGGAAGAGTAATTTTTGATCCACCAAATATTGCCAGAACGATGCTTCGTTTTCAATTGCCCATTTGTAATCGCTTTTCGAATAACGAATAATGACGTCTTTCTCTGCTTTCGGAAATGATGCCTCCACGAAGTAAAGAACTTTTCCCCACCAAATCATCGACTCGGCGAGGGAGCCCGACTGAAGTTCTTTCATGTGATTCGCTGAAATCCACGATGCCAGTACATCTCTTTCGAGGTATTTCGCCTCCATTCCATCTTTGTACCATTGATAGTATTCATTGGTTGGAAGTTCTTTGATGACCGCTGCATCAGGTCCGAGGTATTGCTCCAATCCAATCGCAATGTCATTCTCAAAAGACGCTGCACTCGAACGGAACAGTGAATTCAAATAGACAATATGCGTTGGGTATTTTTCCTTTGGAAAATGCGCCTTCAAGTACTTAAAACCATCGTTAATCTTAGTTTCAATGGCCGACTTATCGTCAAATTGTTGTGCGATATCCGCTTCTAAGCGATGAATGTATGCATCTTCCAGAAACGTAGATATAGCGCTATAAACGTTCGAATCAGAGACATCTCCAATATTCAAACAATGCCCAAATTCGTATTCATACACATCACGAATTTCGTTTTTATAGCTATTCACCTGTTTCACGAGGGAACTAGAATCGGCCGTTCGAAATGCCTTATCCATGTCGATGTAAGAAATATCAATTTTCACCTTCGAGGTATCCACATCAAACGGATCGTGGCTACATGATAGTAAAAGCACGGAAAGAACTGATGTAAAAAAAATGCTTTTCAGAGTCATTATTAATCCTTAATTTCGTAGTCAAAAGTACTTAAAATAGTGCACCTTTGAATCAAACCAACGACCAAATTTAAAATGATAAACATGAAAAAAACCTTACTAGCATTTGCCATTTTAGGTCTTTCTGCAAGTGTCATGGCACAGGAAGCAGCGGACAAAACAGTTCAAGCTGGATTAATAATGGCAGTTGGTCCGAATTTCCAAAAAATGGGAACAAAGATCATGGCAAAAGATGGTGCCGGAAATGATCTAACTATCGGAATGAATGCAAATTGGGCGTTCAACGACAATTTAGGGCTCAACTTGGGAGTTGAATTTGATTTCTCAACATTAAAATACAAAACGAGCGCTGAGAACGATATTTACTATTGGTACGCAGACACGAAAATCTTACAACAGAAAGAAGTGGCTGATGCTAGTAACGCGGAGTTGTATAAATTGAGTACACGTTCTCAGAAAGGAACTTACTTATCGGTTCCAACCATGCTTTTGTTCCGCACAAACTTCATTGGGTATTTTAGATATTTCGGAAAGTTCGGTTTGAGAAACAGCTTCCTTCTTTCAAGCAAGATCAATGACACTGGAGCGAATTATAACAGTGATATCCCAGGAGCTTCGGATGAAGTACAGGGAGAAAACTTGAATATGAAAGCAAAAGGTGATATGTTCTTCTTCAAATCTGCTGTTGGTTTAGCAGGAGGGGCTGAGTGGAACTTCTCTGGTTCAACTTCATTGGTAGCAGAACTCGGATTCTACTATGGATTCACACCTTTGCACCTTGATAAAAATGACGGAAACACAACCTTGTTTAGAACGGTTGAAGAAAACGGAACTACGACATTTGATCACTTCTCGAACCAAGCGACACAACAACAGCTTCAGTTCAAAGTATCCATCTTATTCTAAAAAATAGCACGATTTGAATTACTCAAAAGTTGCACAACATATTACAGCCTGGCTAAGCGATTACTGCGATAATGCCGGGCTGTCTGGTTTTATTGTAGGAATTTCTGGAGGCGTTGACTCTGGATTAACCTCAACTCTTTGCGCTCTCACTGGAAAGAAAACGATCCTGATGAGCATGCCTATTCGTCAGACACATGCCGAATATGAGCGCGCGAAGAACCACATCGCGGATTTAGAGCATCGTTTTCCTAATGTTTCTTCGTACGATATCGATTTAACGGCATCTTTCGACCAGTTTGAAAAAGACATGCCTGAAGATGTAGCCGAACATTCACTTGCCATGGCCAACTCTCGCGCACGCTTGCGAATGGCCACCTTGTATGCAATTGGACAGGTAAACGGTTGCTTGGTATGTGGAACAGGAAATAAAGTGGAAGATTTCGGTGTTGGATTCTATACCAAGTATGGAGACGGAGGCGTAGATGTTAGTCCTATTGCAGACCTCAACAAGACAGAAGTATGGGGATTGGCCGCAGAAGTTGGTGTGATTCAAGAAATTGTTGAAGCGAAGCCAACAGACGGACTTTGGGCTGACGGTCGATCGGATGAAGATCAAATTGGCGCATCATATCCTGAGTTAGAATGGGCAATGGAATACAAAGGTGATGGTTCCATTTTAAGTGAACGCCAAGAGGAAGTGCTTAAAATTTACCGACGATTGAATAAAATCAATCGCCATAAAATGGACCCAATTCCCGTTTGCCTTATTCCTGATGAGCTAAGATAACTCCACAAGAACTTCATATTGTTAGTTTTCTTATTGATTTGTAAGCTTTTCGTTTGAATTTCGTCAAATCTTCGATTCGAACTTTCCAGTTTGTTTTAGCATTTTGAAATAAACTAGAATGGTCGTAAATTAGACGACGAGGTAGCAATGTAGTTTGTTACCTTAATTTAAACAGCTACAACTTATGAACGTTTTGCGTAAAGCTCTCCAAGCGCTAATGATATTGCTATTTAGTGCAACATCTTTTTTCTCCTTTTCTCAAAGTATAACTCCTCAAATTCAAAAATACCTTCACGACAACCGTGAATCGTTGGAGTTAACTTCAACCGACATCCAGAACTGGCGCATAACCAGTGAACATCTATCCAAACAAACAAATCTTCACCACATCTATGTGAGTCAAGAAGTGAATGGCGTGGAGGTTCATGGTGCGAACGCCGTGTTTGTTCTTCAAAATGGAGAAACCTTTCTTACCGGAAATCGATTTATTTCAGGGATTTCAGAAATGATGCCCGCAAACAGCCAAGTACTTTCGCCAGAAGAAGCGATCTATGCTGCAGCATCAGAACTAAATCTTGAAGCACCACTGATCCTTCGCCAACTGGAAAATAAGAATGAAGAAACGAGTGTTTTTTCTGCGGATGGACTTTCTCAAGAACCCATTCCTGTTCGATTGATGTACGTGCTCGACGAAAACGAATTGAAACTAACATGGAACCTGAGTATCTACGAAATGTCCTCACTACACTGGTGGGATGTCCGCTTGGATGCTGCAACAGGTGAAATCATCAACAAAAATGATTGGGTCGTAAGTTGTCAGTTTGATCACGATCACAGTAATCAATCATGTTCAAACCTCTTTACAGAAGTAAATACAGCTGTACCGAATTACTTATTGATGCCGCCTCCACCTCCTCCAGGAACAGACCAATACAACGTATTTGCCTTGCCTTTAGAAAGTCCGAATCACGGATCGCGTTCTTTATTAGTGGGGCCTTACGATCCAACAGCCTCACCTTTTGGGTGGCATGATGTAGATGGAATCTCAGGAGAAGAGTTCACCATTACACAAGGAAACAACGTGTACGCGACAGAGGATCAAAACGACAACAACGGAACGGGTTACTCTCCAGATGGAGGAGCTTCACTCAATTTTGATTTCCCATTGGATTTGAATCAACCAACGAATACCTTTTTGGATGCGGCCATTACCAACTTGTTCTACATGAACAATATGATGCACGACATCTGGTATCACTACGGATTTGATGAAGCCAGTGGAAATTTTCAAGAAAACAATTACGGAAATGGCGGAGCCGGATCTGACTACGTAAATGCGGATGCTCAAGATGGTGGAGGTACCAATAATGCCAACTTTGCCACACCGGCAGACGGTTCAAATCCGCGTATGCAAATGTACTTGTGGTCACCAACTGGTGGTTCCGATCTATTGACGATTAATTCTCCTTCGGGCTTGTCGGGTACATACGGAGCAGTTGAAGCAGGTTTTGGACCAGGCGTTCCATCGACACCGATTACCGCAGACTTAGCGTTACCTATCGATAGTGATCCAGATGTATACGATGCCTGCAGCGATCCCGTGACTCAAGGATTAATGAATGGAAAAATTGCCTTGATTATGCGTGGAACCTGTCCGTTTGTTGACAAAGTTCAGCGCGCTCAAGATGATGGAGCGATTGCAGCAATCATTATTAATAATGTTGGAACAGCACCTTTCGCAATGGGAGGAACGAGTTCTACGATCAACATTCCAAGTGTGATGATTTCCAATGCAGACGGTTTGGCCTTAATTGCTGAAATCGAAAATGGAGGAACCATCAACGCGACCTTGGTGAACTCAGGAGTTTACGCATTCGACGGTGATTTCGATAATGGTATCATTGCACACGAATACGGTCACGGTATCTCTAACCGATTGACTGGTGGTGCAAACGACAGTGGTTGTTTGGGGAATGCCGAGCAAATGGGAGAAGGTTGGTCTGATTGGTTTGCCATTGTGATGACAATTGAACCAGGAGATCTTGGAACAGACGTTCGTGGAATGGGAACGTATGCAAGTGGTGATCCAATTACAGGGAATGGAATTCGTCCAGCTCCATACAGCACAGATCCAACCGTGAATAATTTCTCCTACGCAGCAACGAACAACAACAGTATTTCTCAACCACACGGAATTGGTTTCGTTTGGGCAACGATGTTGTGGGATATGACGTGGGCATTGATTGATGAATATGGATTTGATCCTGACTTGATTTCTGGTACGGGAGGAAATAACATCGCCATGGATCTTGTAACCAATGCCTTGAAATTGCAACCATGTAGTCCGGGCTTTGTAGATGGACGTGATGCCATTTTACAAGCAGATCAACTGCTCTACAATGGAGCTCACGAATGTTTGATCTGGAATGCATTTGCCAACCGTGGATTAGGATTCTCTGCAGATCAAGGAGATTCAGATAGTCGATCTGATCAAGTAGAAGCGTTTGATTTACCGCCAGGTTTGGACCCTGTAACAACGGTAACAACATGCGGTAGCTACGTATGGCCTGTTGATGGACAAACCTATACAACAAGTGGGACATTTACCGCTCCACTTACAGGAAACGCTTGCTCAACTACAGCTACGCTAGATTTAACCATCACTCCAGCCATTACGAATACAAATGTCGTTCAAAACGGTTCTGTTCTTACAGCTTCTCAACCGAATTTGAATTACCAGTGGATTGATTGCGAAACCAGTACTCCACTCGCTGGAGAAACGAATCAATCATTGATTCCAACCGCTTCAGGCAACTACGCCGTAATCTTATCCCTTGGAACATGTGCAGACACTTCAGAATGTAAAGCGGTAAGCGTTGTTGGACTTGATGAGCATGCATTCTCCAACAGTTTGGTTGTTTATCCAAATCCAACGGAAGGAAAATTATCCATTGAATTCAACGAAATGCAAACAGGGATTGAAACACGATTGCTGGATATGAGCGGACGAGTTGTTTTATTGAAGCGATTTGAAAGTGCTGAAAAAATAGAACTATCCTTCGAGGGACAATCGGGAATTTATTTCTTAGAAATTAAAAATGCAGAAGGACAAAAAACGATCGTAAAAGTCGACAAACTGTAATTCATTTCCTCAAGATATAGCAATGAACGCCTCTGGAAAATCTAGGGGCGTTTTTCTTTGGAGATGGCACCAAACGATTATCGAACCGTGCATACGCAACCGAGAGAGAATAATCGGAAAGGCTAACTATTTCTTTCGTAAGCATTCCCCCAAGTGACAAGGTGAACCCGTATTTTATTTAAACTTTTATCGTTTTTCCCTTGATATTTTGATTTATTTTGTTTAACATATAAACAAGTTCATTAAACATTTTATTTATTAACTCGTCAGTACGTTCTCAAATCTCGACAAACTGATTCCGTTATTGAGCCTTCATTGGTATCACGTTTGCGGTTTCGATTTGGTTTAATGAACAACTAGAGAAAAATCTATTTGTCGACATTGAGTTCCGTTTATTTTACTTCGTAAGATATGCCCTACTGACATAAAACATAAAAAATGAGTATTACAGCATTTATAATTTTGGGCCTTGCCGTTTTTGCAGGCTATCTATTTTTCTTACTTCGAATGGTTTGGAAGCAGCACCGAATTCAAAAGAAAAATCCGAATCAAAACCCAGAACCCAAACCCTATTTCCGCATAGAGCGATCGGAAGAAAAACGTCAGGCTTCATAGAAACGCTTTATGAAAAAATACATCATCAATCATCACTTTAAAGTACTAGCACTGCTTTCCTTATTTATTTTTTGTTCAACCAATATGCATACAGAAACATCCATCGAAAAACCTTCATCAACTATGATTTTCAACTTCAATCCCGACGTGGATGCCAGCAATTGGTTTATCCTGAATGATGGTGTGATGGGAGGTGAATCGGCTGCTTCTGTTCGTGTGAATGAAGAGGGAAATGGTGTTTTCGAAGGGAACGTTTCTACTGCGAACAATGGTGGTTTCGCTTCCGTTCGTTATCGACCTGAATCGTTAGAAATGACAGGGAAAAATACCGTTTCTTTTCGTATCAAGGGTGATGGAAAACCCTACCAATTTAGAGTAAAGAAAAAGGTTTCTGACAAGGAATCGTTCATTACGACTTTCCAAACATCGGGAGAATGGGAAACGATATCCATTCCACTAAACGAACTTTATCCGAGTTATAGAGGACGAAAATTGGATCAACCCAATTATGACGCCACCGAGCTGAGTGAAATTTGCTTTCTGATCGCCAACGAACGCAACGAAACCTTTAAGCTATTGATTGATCACATCTCGATCGAATCCTAAATTGATTCAAACTTGAAATCGTGCATCAGCCTAGAAGAAACGATATACTTACATCCTTTTTTCTACAGACATTTAGATCAGAAAATCTATTTTAAACGAATGGAGTTGTTTTACCCAAAAACGCTCCATTTTTGTTTTGCACGAAAAATTGACCTTGGGCGATTTCACACAATAACAAAACTTGTACCCAATCGCTTCCCCCTAAAAACAGGAAATAACGTATCTTCGAACCCGAATACGAAGCGAAGGAAATGGAAAATACACAAATGATCAATTACATCAAGGACGTACTCAACAATATGCCAGCGGATTGGCTTAAATTGACAACTCATCGACTGGACATCTACAAGGAAAGTTTAGCCAAAACAGAGTTTTTGGATCAGTTTGAGGCATTGTACAATGCAAATAATGCAGAAGAAGCTGCACTTAAAGCACTACCAACCGCTTTCGACTACATCCGATTGGGACATCCCCTTTCGTGTGTACTGGAATGGATTATTGCCAGCGAAAACATGTTGGATACGGACAGTGTGATCACTTTTTCATCGAAAATAACACCGATTCTTGCTGTATTGAGAAAGAATCTTTTTGCAGGAAAGAATACGCGCATCGTTTACCAAAACGACTTGCCAGCGTGTTTCGATGCTGAAGCCATTCAATCTGTTTACGGATATCAATTTGAGTTGAAGAAAATCAATGCACTCAGTGAAATCGATGGATTTGACGGAAGTACCGTACTCATCTCTGAGCAGAACGATTTGAGTAATATCCACTATGCAGATCAATTGCTTGAGAATGTCGATTTCCTCGTGACAATCACCAAACATTTGGGCAGTATCATTTTAGCAAATGGTGAAGTGAATAAAACATACGTTTCGGAAATTCAACACGTGCGACGCAGAGAAACGATCTCCATGACGCCATCGAACTGTTTAGTCATGTTGAACAAATATGCTGGAATTGAAGCAAATGAAGAGGCCGATGAAAATCGTGCATCAAACAAAGCAACGGTTTCCAAGCTTATCAACGAAATCACCAATACACAAAGTAAGGTTGCCGTTGGTTCGAGTGGACTTTCTATTCAATATGCCATTGCGATGGGATTGATTGATAACGCTCTTCAGCATTACCCTGGAAAGGAAATCAAATTTGTGGTACCACCGAACTGTTATGGAGGAACGAACGATCAAGCACGTAGAGTAGCAGCTTGTCTCGATAATGTAGAGGTAGTTGATTTACCTGTAGATAGTGGAAACGACATGGTGCAGAGCATCAACCGTGTGCTCGATGGCATTGCTCAGCAAGATGCTGTTCCGTTAATCATTGTCGAAATTCCAACCAATCCACGTGTGGAAGTGCCAGATCTTCAGCAATTGAGAGAAACCTTGGTGAAAGAACGAAAAACAGCCAATGGCGAAACAGCGATTGATCCTGTATTCATTTTGGATCAAACGTTTTGTCCAAATGTTCACTTCTTAGGAGAAAATGACATCCTCTCTCCTATTCGCGCCATTTCATACGCAAGTGGATCGAAATTCCCAAGCGGTGGCTTGTGTACTTCTGGTTACTGCGTAGCCAATGGTCGCGCCGCTTCCTTAATGAATGACATTGAAAAACACTTACTTCTTTGCGACAACGAAGCAACGGATCAACAATATGAGATTCTTGCCAAACAATTGCCCTCAATGAATCAACGCATTGCAGACGCGTACGTGAACACGCGCTCATTCGTCAGCTTTATCGAAGAAACCCTGCCTGAAGCAAAAATCAATTTCGTTTCGGAAGAATTGGCAGCTGAAGGATTTACTCCTTCTGTATTCTCATTGGATCTCCCAACAAAAGGAAATACCGATGAAGAGCGCGAAGCATACAAACGTGAAAAGAATCTTCAGTTAATCAATATGATGATTCAAGAAATTCCGAATGAAAGCAAGTTTTGTGTGAGTTACGGTCAGTTGAAAGGATGCTACTGGACGATTCCTGCAACCTCTACTCAAGGAACAACGAAAGAAGGAGACAAAGACTATATCGTACGCGTTTCACTTTCTGGGAACATGGATTTAAACCATCACAAAAAGGTATTTTCTGCATTCGTAAATGAATTGAAGTAATTCATCCCTCCGGGAAGCGCGAAACTCACTAGTTTCATCCTGTTTTTCGCGTTTCTCGTAGATTTGTGTTATACAAAATGGACAGAGCAGATTTATTTCGATAATTTCGTTCTCGACAAACTAAACTCGAAACAATTCGACAGTTATGGCATCAGGATTTTTTGCACTTCTCGACGATATCGCAACACTCATGGACGATGTGGCGGCATTAACGAAATCGACTACGGAAAAAACTGCAGGAATTCTTGCCGATGATTTGGCCGTGAATGCGGAAAAAGCTTCAGGATTTGTTTCTTCCCGTGAGCTTCCCGTTCTTTGGAAAATTGCAAAAGGATCTTTCCTAAATAAAGCGATTATTCTGCCTATTGCCTTTCTTCTTAGTGCTTTTCTTCCCGTTGCCATCATTCCCATCCTTATTGCTGGAGGAACCTATTTGGCGTACGAAGGAGCCGAAAAAATCTATGCGTTTCTCTTCCATCGTAGGGAAAAAGAAGAGGTGACCGAATTGGTTGAGCTATCAAAGGAAGAAGTATTAGAACGAGAAAGTAAAAAAGTAAAATCTGCGATTCTTGTTGATTTCATTTTATCTATCGAAATTGTGATCCTTTCGCTTGGAATCGTTTTGAAAGAAACGATCGTAATGCAAATCTTTGTTGTGACGATTGTCGCTATTCTTGCCACAATTGGTGTTTACGGAATTGTTGCCTTAATTGTTCGTATGGATGATATCGGATACCGTTTCATGGCTCGAAACAAAGACCCAAAGAGTTTCACTCATCGCTTTGGAAACGCTCTCGTGAAGACTTTACCTTGGATTGTTCGCGGACTTGCTATTTTAGGAACCTTCGCCATGATTTTGGTAGCAGGTGGAATCTTCGTTCACAACATTCACTACATCCACGAATTGGTACATGCGCTTCCAGCGCTCCTTGGAGAATTTGCTGTTGGATTGATTGTTGGAATTGTTGTTCTTGCAGTGGTTTTACCCGTGAAAAAATTATTCGGAAAAGGACATTAAGCATGCGCTTTCCGATGTGCCATTTATCGCATTGCAAAACCCCATAGTATCTTTGGTAGAGTTGCTATTCACACTCACTATCAACGAGATAAATACTAAACAAAACCTACTCAATTCTCTCATTCTCACATTTTTCCGTTATATTAGGTCACTCACCTAACCAGAACACTTGTACTTAATGTATTATTGGTGAGCATTTCTATAATGCTGTATTCTACACACTAGCGTGGTTCATCAAGCACTCGCTAAGCGTGGTTATTGAACCATATTATTAACCTTAATACATAATAGTATGGCCAAAAAAACAATCAAAAAAAGCACTGTAAGCGCCAAAAGCACGACTGGAAAGAAAAAGGTCACCGCCAAAGGAAAAACGGCATCCAGTAAAAAGGCAACAAAACCCAAAAGCACAGCCTCTGCAAAGAAAGTTGCTGTGAAGAAAGCCACCACAAAAACATCAAAGGTGAGGAAGTCGGTCGTATCGAAAAAAGATCTACGTGGTGCGAAAAAAGTAAACCTCAAAGACTTAAAGGAGGTTCAGTTCGAAGAACAATTTCACAAATGTACGCCACCACCTGAAGTAAAAGAAGATCTAAAAATTCAGTCAATCAAGAATCCTATTGACCGATCGAAAATCAGAAAATTCCTCACAAAGCTTCCTCCCATTCGAGAAAAATCCCAGCCTCGAAGAGGTTTTGTTTTGAAAGATGCTTTGCGTGCTCCGCAATGGAATGCCGTGGCACTTTTCTGCAATTTGCACTCTTCCGTTCCGAGACCTTCCGGGTATTCAACTGCCACTTCACAAGATGTATTGAATTGGATGGACGAAGGAGTGAATCCAAGTAATCCGAACATCAAGGATTTCACCTATGATTATTGGAACAATTTGAGTCATGGCAACCTACGGTTTTCAATTGAAGTTGTAAGAGATGCGAGTAAAAATCCCGTTGTTCCTACAATTACACCAAGCAAGCTCGATGCCCACGCCTACCCAGAAATTGCCGAAGCGATTATTCGGAACAACCCTGAAGGCGTATGGGAAGCAGGAGGAAGCATTATGATGGATGGCAAGCGATTCATTCCATGTGTGTTTGTCGTTCATAAATACTATTCAGGTGCATGGGCATGGTACAGCTGGGGATTAGAATTCACTTCTGGAGGTCACACGTACTACGTCAACGATTTCACTCATATTCCTTTTGACCTAACACAAATGTCCTTACCTGGCGGATATAATCCACGGAATTGGGCGCACCCGTTGTTCCACGAATTCGCACATACCTTAATTGAAGGTCCCGATTTATACGGACCCGGTGGATGTACTGGATATTGGGACATTTTGGGCGATTATTTAGCTCCGGGATTGATGGCGGAAAGTTGCTCTCTATTCAAAGAACGCCTAGGCTGGATCAACTTCAAAGAAGTTATCAATGGTCCAAATGTCCGTCCTCGAACAATCAGTTTACGACCATATACGACCACAGGCGATGCCTTTAAGGTGATTCCCGACCCAGTCAATAATCCGTACGAATATTTCTTATTGGAATACCGAAAAAGCACAGGATCGCAGCCTCACATTCCCGATGGTGGATTGGTCGGTGAAGGACTTCTCATCATACACATCAATGAGCGATTAGGCCAAAGAGGAAAACCGTGGATATTGCGTGAAGCACCATTTTTCGATCCTGAATACGCTGACTTCTCCGATTTTGGCGAAGCGATGTGGCACGGTATTGCACAACAAGATCAATTTAAGGTGCTCTATCCCACTCCAACCAATAACAGCTTTACTCCGAGCACACAACCCAACAGCCATTTCTACGGAAATAGACCCAGTGGACTCCAAATCAAGAACATTCGCTTTACAGCAGCTGGTACGATAGCCTTTGAACTCTCCATCAACTGCGTTTCCAACATCGGATGGACGGTTGACAACAAGGATCGTGGTGTTGCTGGAAGGTTCTCAGGAAGTAGCTCCGCTGTCGGTGAAGAAGTCTTCATGAGAAATGATAACTCCGCCGCACTCATTACACAACGAGGCGGACAAGTATTTGTAAAGTCGAGACAAAATGGATGGATTGACGGATGGAACTTAGGATCTGATAACCGTGAAATTGTTGGCGATTTTGATGGCGACGGGCGCGATGAGATTTTCGTCCGTTCACCTGAATGGGCTGGCATTTTCAAGTACCACAGTAATCGATTCCGCGCAGAAACCGTTCAACACGATTGGATTGATGGATGGAATTTAGGTCCTGACAATTGGGAACTCACCGCAGATTTGGACGGTGACGGAAAAGATGAAATCTACATTCGTTCTCCACGTTGGGCTGGAGTTCTCACCTATTCCCGAGGTCGACTTCGCTTGAAATACATTGTTCAAGGAAGAATTGATGAATGGGCACTCGGCGAGGACAACAAGGAATATGTTGGTCGATTCTCTCAAAATGGTCGTGATGAAATTTTGGTAAAGAGTCCTGAATGGCTCGGTTTGATCGTATGGGATTCCAGAAATAATCGCTTAGACCTCAAAAAAATCCATCACGACTGGATCGACGGGTGGAATTTGGGACCAAATGATGAAATCTACATTGCTGATCTCGATGGTGATGGGTTGGATGAAATCTACATTCGAAGTGCAAAATGGGCAGGCGTCCTCAAGTGGCAAACGAACAAATTTGTTGTGCTTTGGATGGTGAAAGACTTCATCCCTGATATCAACGATGTGGAAGATAAAAAACTGGCGCTTACCGGAGATGATAAGTCGTATGGCGGAAAGTTCTTCGAAACAAAAGACGGCATTATTCACCGCGTGAACGGTCGTCTTGCTCTATTGATTTGGGAAAACAATCGAATGAATGTTCGTTTCGGGCTGTCGGACCGCTATTTCGGTGGATGGAATCTAGGCCCCAACGACAAATTCATCCTTGGAGACTTCCACAAAGTGGGAATTAAAGGACATGTCTTCGACGGAACTCAGGTATTGCCACACGATCATGTCACGAACAACTTAACGGATGTTTTCGTGCATAACGGCTGGGGAACGGGCATGCTTTGTTTGAATTATGTTCACACGGATTTCTCCCATGACAATTGGAAAGGTGCCGAATGGGTATTAAGTTGGATTCAATCCGAAAAACTCATAAAGATTTAAGTCGACCTTGACAAAGATCTACTCGTGTCTCATTTGGGGCACGAGTTTTTTGTTACTCCTCAGGAGCAAGTCGCAACACAATCCCGTCGATGTCTTCTGAAATTTGAATTTGACATCCCAAACGACTATTGTCTTCTACGAAGAACGCCTGGTCGAGCATGTCTAGTTCGTCATCACTTTGCTCGGGAAGTTCCGTATCCGATTCGAGGTAACACTGACACGTTGCGCACATGGCCATTCCACCGCACTCACCTTTCACAGGAAGTTCGTAGGCTTTGCATACCTCCATGATATTCATGTTCATGTCCGTTGGAGCTGTCAACTCATGGCTTACTCCCTCTCGATCAATTATGGTAACGGTTATCTCGTTCATCTGAATAATTTGCTGTGCAAAAGTAAGGAAATCTCCTCAAAGAAAATGTTACTGAAGTTGCACTAATTAAAGATTCTCAAGTTCTGATTTCCATCCCACATGGTTTGATACATGCGCAGTCCGTAGACTGAATTCGAGATTGGAGATCCGTCGTACAATGAAAATGTGGCATTATTGCACGTGTCGTTGAGTTGCAAGAAGTTATTATCATCTGGAACGAGTGGTTGATCGCATGATGTCCCAACGGGATCGGCTGGAGAATGACGGTCGAAAGCCACAAAATCGCTTACACCTCTTCTATAAACAATGATTCCGCGTGAGCCTCCATTCACGTAAGCCCAACCGCTAACTCCCATTAACGCTGAGTAGCTTGGAAGCGAAATATCAATCGAGATATCAAAAGGAATGCTAGGTACTGGATGCTGATCGTTTTTTGTACACCCTGTGAGCATTCCAAAAACCAGAAAAAATAAAATAAATCGTACCTTCATTGCGTTGTGTAGATATACAAATGTATGAAGTTTAGAACGTTTATTAGTGTCTTTTTATTGTTTCTAGCTGTAAATCTGTCTAGTTGTAAGAGCAGTTCGGACTCTGGGATGATGTCTCCGGAAGAGGTGACCGCGCAATTAGAAAAGCAAAACAAGAAGAAAGCAAAGGCGGCGAAGAAACTTCAAAAAGAAGCACACAAGCGTTATTGGAAGGCGCAAACGAAGGAAGCACGACGGTCTGTTCGACGCAATAAACGACGGGCAAAGCGTTTGGCAAGACATCGAAAGAAAAGCGGACGAAGATAGTTGGTTCGATTTTCAGGTGGTCCGAGTTTCCGATCGTTCGATCCTGCTAGGACTGAGTATACTCGAAGTCCGACCTTAAAGCAATAAGACTTCATCATTTCAAAATCCTTCTTATCTTTCTCCCATGCGAATAACTCTCTTATTTGGTTTGATGTTGATGCTTGCTTCCTGTGGCAATGAGGACGTGAATAATCCTTCGGAAGAGGTGATGGAAGAAAATGAAATAGAAGTTTTTCCTGAAACGGAACCTGAGCCAAAAGCAAATTGTTATTACAACGGAAATTTGGCGGAAAACCTTTCGAAAGAAGTGATTGTTGATCTTTTGGGTGAGACAAATTACTCCGAATTCATTCGTTTGGATCGCGCGGAAAGTTTCATCAATTGCAAGAGTGGTAATGATATTGAGTTATTGAGTTTTGGTGATGAACGTTGTTGCACGCCTAATTCCTATGATCTTCGCTACCAAATTGTGATCGACGGTGAAGCTGTTTTCTCTTTTCGAATGACTTCTGGCGCAGATATGAAATTTGAACCCGTATCAACGATTGTTGAAGAACAGCTGGAAGGATATCAAAAACTGTTGAGTGGTGATTTTGCCACTTCCTACGCTGATGCCCGAAAAATAGCCGTAGAAAACGGTGTTAATTTATCCGAATCGGATATAGAATTGGTTCCAGATGAGCAAAACACGACTCACAACAAGCGGTATTATTGGGAAGCAGAATTGGAATATGATCACAATTCTATTGCCTTACTTCAGATTGATGTGATGACAGGAAACGTAAAGAAAAAAGTGCTAACAATTGAATCCATCGAGTGATAAACCAAGGTTAACCTTCGAGTTCAATTAACCCTTCGGTTCCTTGCTCCCACAATTCCATTTGCTCGTCGAGTTCTTTCTTTTTCTCTTCGTATTCACCTAGAATTTTGGCTGATTTTTCCTCGTCCGAATAATCCAAATCTGCGAGTACTGCATCGAGCTCAGCAATGCGTTTTTCCAACTTTTCAATTGCTTGCTCCGCTCTACTCACTTGATTGTTGAGCTTGTTCTTTTTTCGTTTGAGTTCCTTCTGCTCTTCGTACGACAATTTTACCTCAGAATTCTTTTCTGCACTCGACTTCTTCGGTTCCGATTTCGGAGCAAGATTCGCTTTCTTCGGTTCAACAGCCATTTTTCGCTTCAAGAAATCCTTCACGCCGTAGTGATGAATTTTCAAAGAGTGATCTTCAATGTCCCAAATTCGGTTCGTTAAACCATCCAAGAACTCACGGTCGTGAGAAACGACAATGAACGTTCCTTCGTATTGTTGTAGCGCGCTTTTCAAGACTTCCTTGCTCTGAATATCAAGGTGGTTTGTCGGCTCATCGAGAATTAAGAAGTTTGATGGACTCAACAACAACTGACACAAGGCCAAGCGAGTTCGTTCTCCTCCAGAGAGTACGCCCACTTTTTTGTCTGCATCATCTCCACTGAACAAAAATGCTCCCAAAACGCTCCGCAAACTGGTTCGAATTTCACCTTCTGCTGTTTCATCGACCGTTTCAAATACCGATTTGGTTTTATCGAGTCGTTCCGCTTGATCCTGTGCAAAGTAAGCTACGTTCACATTGTGTCCATATTCCACATTTCCCTCAGCTTCAATTTGTCCCATCACCAATTTCAACAGGGTTGATTTCCCCGTTCCGTTGGCTCCAAGGAGAGCTATTTTCTCTTCGCGACCAACCGTGATGTTTACATCTTTGAACAACAATTTGTCTCCGTAGGATTTTCCTGCATTTTCGAGTTCAAGCACCCATTTCCCTGGTTGTTTACTCAGCGGAAACTTGATATTCATGGATGCCACGCGATCGTTGTCCACCTGGATTCGCTCTGTCTTTTCCAATTTCTTGATAAGCGATTGAGCAAAGGCGGCTTTGTTCTTCTTCGCACGAAACTTATTGATGAGTTCTTCCGTGTGCTTGATGTCCTTTTCCTGTTGTTTTGCGGCATCTGCCAAACGATCCAGTTCCTCGGCGCGCACCACTTTGTATTTGGAATACGCGAATGCAAAATCGAGGAGTTTTCCTTGTGAAATTTCCAAGGTTCGCTTCGTTACATTGTCGAGGAAAAGACGGTCGTGAGAAATAACCATTACCGCTCCATCAAATGTTTTTAAATAGTTTTCGAGCCAACTAATTGAAATGATATCAAGGTGGTTTGTCGGCTCATCGAGCAAAACTGCGTCGGGATTATTGACCAGGATTCGTGCCAGCTCTGCCCGCATTTTCCATCCTCCAGAAAAAGTGTTCAACGGACGATCCAGTTCTTCATCGCTGAATCCCAATCCTTTCAAAGTACTGGTGATCTTTTCTTCCCAAAGAAACCCTTCGTGCAAGCTAAACTCATGATTGAGATCGTTCAACTCGTCTAATAAACCGAGGTATTCCTCCGATTCGTAGTCTGTTCGCTGTACAAGCGCCTGATTGATTTCCTCAATTCGACGATTAATCGTGGTCAATATTTCGTTGGATGTATTGAGAAACTCGAAGACCGATTTGGTTGTGTCGATTTTGATGTCCTGCTTGAGGTAACCAATCGTACATCCTTTCGGTGTATGAATTTTCCCCTCCGTCGGTTGAATGTCACCCGCAATCATTCGCAGCATGGTCGACTTTCCTGCACCGTTTTTCCCTACGAGTCCAACTTTATCTCCTTTGTTGATTTGTACACTTACATTTCGGAACAAAAAACCTTGCGGGAGATGAATTCCTATATCTTCCAGATTAATCATGGCGCAAAGATAATGGGATTAGTTGGATTCGCTACGCGACAAACTTCGGAGGTATTGGATTTGTTGGATGTTTTGAAACTGAAAATGGAGGGCTGAAGGACTCGAAGGCTGCAATTGGTTGTACAACGACTGTGCGTTAGTGATAGCAGCGGAAATCCTTTTGTGCAACAAAAGATTGCAGCGAATAGCACGACGCAGGAACGACAGGAAAAGGTGGATGCTTTTTAGCAGCGAATAAAAGTTAGGAGTGAACTGGGGAACGCCCAAAAGAAAAATGCCCACTCGATTCCGACATCTATCAGAATCAAGTGGACGTTGATTAGCGGTTAGGCTTCCTTTCGGGTTTATCTAGAACAATTAGATCGTGAATGATCCGCTGAGATTTCTGAGGATACCATCCGGCCCTTTAATTTGTAATGAGTAAAACACGCGGCTTCCGCTTGGTGCAGCTTCGATCATAGCCTGTGCCTGTTCAGAGAGCTTTTGTCCTCTCCCCTTTTGAGACCTTGCAGCTCCAGCCACGGTTACTACCCATTTTTCGACCGTGAACTTTGCATTCAGTGGTACATCATTTCCATATTTTGCAAATAGATTTTTCTCCCGTTTGTTTGCTTTCTCGCCATCTGCCGCTGCTCCCCAATACATGGTTGGTTTTGGGAGATTCAACACGCGGTACTGAACTGTTTTGAGGGCAACTGTTCTTCCGTCGGCTGTTCTTCCAGAAACAGTGAGACTAGCAGTTCTCCCACCTGATGGTCGCGCAATGTACGTTCCGTCGGATGAAGGAGAAAGTGTGGCTCCCGATCCTGATAACGCCGTTGATGGAAATCCTGATGCTGTGGCATTTACTCTGTTTTCGTAGCCGCGGTACAACACGTTGAGCTCGGGTAATTCAATGGAACCTGAAGGCTTCATCACGGTCACCGTTTTCTCCCAATCCATCGTACGTTTCACGCCAGATCGGTTTTTGATGGATACGGTTCCCTTCAATTTCATTTCGTTTCCTTGTCCTTTCATGCGAATGATACCTTTTCCATCTTTCACTTCCTCTACCACATTTCCGTCGAGGGTTACTTCCGGCATTTTGTCTTTATCATACACGGCCATCATCACCTCTACTTGGAAATCTTCCCCTTGATTCACGACTTCAGGACCGCGCGCCAACGGAATAATCGTATTGAACGAGAATTCAGATCCCATTACACGCGATCGCAACAAGGTTAATGCATCGGCACGTGCAGAAAGAATATCCTGCTGTAAAGAAGATAAAGACGCGAGTGCCGCCACCGTTGGAGCGTGGTCGAATGTTTTTCCAATCCAGTGCACGTTTTTCACACCATTTACTGTACTACGTGTTTCTTTTGTTAATGAACTGTAGATTTCGGTGATCATCGCCTTATCGTCTGGATGAACATTCGACGCTTTAATGGATTTTTCAATCAGTGTCTTCAATTCTTTTTGATCTTTGAATTGGTTGATTTCTGGAGCTTTGAAGAAATATTCATCATCAAATTTAGATGCTTCTTCTGCTCCCAACTGTGAGCTAGCCACGAGCTCGGTGATTTCTTTTCTGTAATCGATCAGCGATTTCCATAGTTTGATTCCATCTCCTTTTGGATCGCTAATATTCTCACCGATTAAAATCCGCATAGATTCATCGTACTTGTCTTTTCCTGCGACATTTTCAAGGTTCATACGGAGTGGTTTTAAAGGATTTCGCTCTTTGGATTGCTTTTCCATTAAGATCGCTTCGGATGTTCCAACGAGTTCGAGATCTTCACCACACTCTTCCAAAAGTTTCAATTTTAGTTGATCAATGAGCTGAATGCGTTTTGCGGTCATTTCGTCCAAATCTTCCACAGCTGTCATTAACATTTTTGCTTTTTCTGCTTGCAGAGGGTTGGTTAAGTCAAGCGATGCTTCGAGTATTTGATCCTTTCGTTCATCTCCACGAAATAATTCTGTCAAGTTTGCCTTTTGGATATTTTCTTCGATTGCCACGAATGCATCCAAGATTGATTTTGATACGTTCAATGCCAATAATGCCGTAAGCACTAAATACATCATTCCGATCATTTTTTGTCTGGGGGTTTCTTTTGCTCCTGCCATGGTTTTGTTGTTTAAGTTCATGGATGGAATAACTGGAAATGTGCAAAGTAACAGGGAAAATGCTCATTTCATAAATAAAGTTTAAAACGCCGTTACTATGTAAATTTGACGCATTCCATTAAGATGGCATGAACATAGATTCGATCCATTTTTCGCTTCAATTTCCCCATCATCTCCTGTCAATTAAATCCCCAAACAATTAACTCATGAGAAAATTCACTATTTTTTTTTAGGATATGCAGCGATTACCTATTTTTGAGCATCTATCCTAATGAAAACTCTTACCTATGAATTTCCGACCTTCAAAACAGAGTATACTTGCTTTTTCCATACTCTCGTTTGTATTTATTTTGGTGGTTCCATACACCTTTGATGCCAAGCTGTTTCTAGGTGGAGACAACTGTAACTACTATATCCTTGCAGATGGACTTGCAAATGGAAAAGGATACGTTGCAAGTAACCTTCCCACACCTACTGCTGCCAATCACTTCCCTCCTGGATATCCTTTTCTTATGAGTCTACTCATGCGCATGGGAATCACGAGCATTTTTGCCTTCAAAGTATTCAATAGTTTACTTTTATTGATTTCGAGTTTTGTTTTCTATCGAATTACGCGTCAACTCACAAAAAAACAACTACTTAGTATCGTTTTAGCATCGTTGATTCTTGTAAATGCACATCTACTTGAATATGCATCCATCATGATGTCGGAAATTCCATTCTTGCTGTTTCAACTTCTTTCCGTCTACTTCTTTATTCGATGGCACGAAGAAAACTACAAAACGAAAAGTCTATTCGGAGCATTTTTTGTTCTTACTCTTATTGCATTAATTTACACCCGAACCATGGGAATTACCATGCTCGGAGCATCGGTTTTATTCATTCTTTTTTCAAAGAAGTATCTGAGCGGATTACTGGTTTTGGGCATTACCCTCCTCGCCTTGGCTCCTTGGCAAATGAGAAGTGCCTCACTTGGTGGAAGCTCGTATGTAAAAAGTCTATTCTTGGTGAACCCCTACGATTCACAATCGGGAAAAATGGAATTAACGGACTGGGGAAATCGGGCTAAAATCAACGCCAGACGTTATCTCTCCAAAGAAATACCGAGCAGTATTTTCCCGAGTTTGAACGTAACCTATCATGATCCCAAAACGAGAGAATTAACTGGAGCATCCACAAAATTATGGCTAATCGGAATAAGCATTGTGCTCTTGGTATTCATCGGAATCATCAGTTTAAAAAAATACAGATGGCTCTTTCTGTTCATCTTTGGCGGCAACTTAGTCATCTATCTCTTATGGCCAGATGTGTGGTATGGAATCCGCTTTATTCTTCCGATGATTCCACTCATTTTGCTTTATATCGTACTGGGAGTCTTGTTCATCTTGGAGAAGATATTTCGAAAGTCTGAAGCCATTAAGCGATCTCCAGTTGTTGTGATACTCATCGCGTTCTTGATCTTTATCCCCCAGGTGAAAGGGCTATCCAATCGACATGAAAAGGCAGAAGCTCCTCACCCACGTAACTGGGCAAATTACATCAAGTTAGCAGAGTGGACGGAATCGAACTTAAAAGATCCCGTAATTAGTACGCGCAAGCCTGCCATCTTTTATGTTGCTGGAGGAAACTCTACACTCTCCTTTAAATCGACGCGAGACAAGGAAAAATTCCTTGGTTACTACAACGACAATGGCGTTACGCACGTAGTTGTGGAGAATTTAGGGTATGGTCAAACCTTTAGCTATTTATACCCGATGGTACAGCAAGACAATCAACAGTTTAAATTGGTTAAGTCTTTCGGCGTCATCAACCGAAAAGACAAAGACGGAAAACCGCTCCCGTCACGAACAGCGGTATGGCTCTTTGAATACAATCCTGAATTTGGATATCGAGGCTCCTACAAAGATGGCTTACGACATGGCAAAGGAGAATACTATTTCAGAGATGGACGAAAACAAGTTGGAACATGGAAAAATGACACTTTGCATGGTCCTGGCGTGTTCCACGACTTCAAAGAGAAAACCTTTACTGGTAATTGGGTAAAAGGTAAGAAGCAGGGTAGATTTATCATTAAGCAGAATGATACGCTTTCATTAGAGACTTATTGGAACAATGATAAGGTGGATAAGATCGGCTTCATCTTGGATAAAAATGGGAACCGAATACAGCAAATCAACACGCACTAAATGAATTATTGCAAGAAGCTCTCGATCATTGTGCCTGCCTACAATGAAGAAGCCACCATAGAATCAATTTTGGACAGGATTCGTTCCGTTGAATTAATCAACCAAATTGAAAAAGAAATCATTGTTGTGAACGACTACTCGTCGGATCGTACTGTTGAAATCGTGGAGCATTATATACAAAAGCACAAAGAACTCAATATTCAGCTCTTGCAACATGAGCAAAATATGGGAAAAGGTGCAGCACTGCATTCGGGAATATTCCATTCATCGGGCGATTACCTCATTATTCAAGATGCCGATCTAGAATACGATCCAGAAGAGTACAATTTGTTACTTGCTCCCATTCTCAGAGGCGAAGCTGATATTGTTTATGGTTCGCGTTTTATTGGAGGCAAACCACACCGCGTTTTGTTTTTCTGGCATACCATTGGAAACAAGTTCCTAACACGCTTGAGCAATATGTTCAACAACCTCAATCTTACCGATATGGAAACCTGCTATAAAGTTTTCGATACGTCAATGCTCAAGTCGATTAAACTCAATGAAAAGCGATTTGGTTTCGAGCCAGAAGTAACGGCTAAAATCTCACGTATTCCAAAGGTGAGAATCTATGAAGTGGGAATTTCCTACTACGGCCGCACTTACGAAGAAGGGAAAAAAATTGGTTGGAAAGATGGCTTTCGTGCGATATGGTGTATTCTGAAATATGGTCTGTTTCGTAGGAAATAGTTCACCTATATCCATCCATCGTTCTTTTGGGCGCTTGACGGTCTACATGCTTAAGTTCTGTTGTGCAAAAACGTTCTAGTAGCTCGCTGCTGTTAAGGACTTATACGCATCTCACACTATTACAAGTATTTCCACTTCCATAAGCTATCGCATTTCTACCTAGCGCGGCAACCGCTTTGGAAGGACGATATTTGTGATCCGCTACAAAAGCGGAAATTGTATTATTCACTGCAGAAAAATCAGATAATGATATAAATTGCGAAGTATTTCAAATACTTCGCAGCTGAGGTAACTTCATTATTTTCCAGAAGTCACGTTAGTTTAATAACTGTTCCGTATGCGAATATTTCCATTACCTGTTTTTTTGAGAATGTCCCTTCGGCAATTGCTACGCGATACTCGAATTGACAATCTTGTACTGCATCACCACCGAGTTGAATACATTTCTTTGATAAAATTTGTTTAACTCCTTCGAAAGCTTTGGCAGGATCTGCTGCGCCTGTCCAAAATCCTTCCTTATGCGAATCCAACGCGAAAATAGTATCTATTACTTCATAATCCTTTGCTACTCTTCCAGTACTTACTTTTACACTCATAATACATTAGTTTTGATACCACAAAGTAATTAGGCATTCTAAGCTATACTAATCGGAGAGTACCATTTTAAATGTTCGGTTTTCCGATAAATTCAAGCATAAAAAAGACCGATCATTTCACTATATCAAGATCTGAACTATAGATTTCTTACTAAAGTCGAAAAAATCATACGATTAAATCAAAAAAACTGAAACCAAAAGCCGCTAGATTACGAAGTATTTGCAATACTTCGCAGCTGGCGTCAAAGTGATCGCTTCCTTCTTTCGAAACTCAAAATCGACACAAATTGCGAAGCATTGCAAATACTTCGTAGCTGGTGGGTTGATCAATTCACTATATCAAGATCTGAACAAAAAAATCATACTAGTAAATCAAAAAAAATGAAACCAAAAGCCGCTAGATTGCGAAGTATTGTAAATACTTCCCAGTTGGCGTCAAAGTGATCACTTCCTTGTTTAGAAACTCGAAATCTACATAAATTGCGAAGCATTACAAATGCTTCGCAGCTGGGCAGGAATCTGAGGTAAAAAGCTAGCCGACAAAACGCAAAAAAGCCCCAACTACAAAGTAATTGGGGCTTCTTAAAAGTGGCGTCGACTTACTCTCCCACCCTCAAAAGGGCAGTACCATCAGCGCAAGTAGGCTTAACTTCTCTGTTCGGAATGGGAAGAGGTGGACCAT